>ERZ795043.18-NODE-18-length-264643-cov-7.626638_pt1 | contig 264643 bp, 210 predicted proteins | sample MGYA00375127_ERZ795043 | MGnify/ENA primary metagenome ERZ795043 (study PRJEB30172, sample SAMN05518447) | compost metagenome | isolation source: Feedstock adapted compost from Newby Island compost facility, Milpitas, CA | place: USA:Newby Island compost facility...
ATAAAAAGAGACTATCGATCGCCGGATTACTCTCCGACGTCACCCGGCCAAAGGCATCGTAGATAAGATGATTGACCGCGGTGGTCATGTCGCTGCCCGAATCGTACTTGGCGATGTCCCGGACCGTGTTCAGGTGGTCCGTCAGCGTCCACTGTACCGTTTCATCACTGCCGTTGTCAACATTTTCCTCGGCCAAAATCTGATCGACCGCCGGGCCCCAGAGGTAACGCCACTCCAGATCACCTGTTTGAACTAGCCCGGAGCCCGTCCGCCGAAAGTCCATCACCACCTGGTTGCCATCATAGACCAGGTTCTGTTTCTGTTCGTAGTCGCCGTCCCCGTTAAGGTCGCCCAGTTTCCGGACCATACGGTTCTGATAATCGTACCAGTACCGGATCACCCAATCCACGGCCGCCCCATAGCTGGGCCGATGCGACACCTTCGTCAGCCGGTTCCGGTGGTCCCAGGTGTACTGGGTGATGTCGGTGTCACCCGCGTCGAGCTGGCCGTTCTGATTGGCGTCGATGAAGCGGTGCGTGCGGTTCCCCTCGGCATCGTAGAGGTAACGGTAGGTGCCGTCGGAGAGAAGCTGGTTGTTCGTGCCGGTGGTGTAGGTGCTGCCGCCCGCGGTGAGGCGGTTGCCGTTGGCATCGTACTGGTAGCTTTCGTCGCTCTGGTAGTCGTAGTCGGCGGCGGTGAGCTGGCCTCGACGATGGGCAGCAAGGGCCGCCTCGAAGAGTTTTTCCGTGTCGGCCGACGGCCAGGGACTCCCCGCTGCGCCCTCGCCGCACCCCCATTCTGCCCTCAACCGCGTCCCTTTTTGCCCACCAACCATTGAACCCCGCTCCGATTTTAGAAAGGTGCCCGTTAGGGCCAGAAATTCGTCAGCAAGCTTAAATGTGTGTGTTGTCAAGCCCCTCCAAGGAGTTATGTCGGTGTTCCATCTGGGGGATCAGGTTGCCCTCAGCCAACGCTGAACAGAGTCGAGGCTGGAGAAAGTTTCTTTTAAGGTGCCCGGCCGGTCGGTCTGGAAATCCCTTGACAGTCTTGAGATGCCCCTCCGCGCTGGCCTGCCGGCTCATTCCACGCGATTGCCGAATAAATTACGGTTCTGCTAGGGCAGGGTTGGAAAGCGAACCTCGGCCCACGCAAAACCCTTGCCCCTGACCCTCTTCGCACGGCGATCGCCGGTATTGCATGTCGGGGGGCAAGTCATGGACAGCGCCCTGGGAGCAAAAAGCGTAAGTGCCATAAGTTGTTAAATCAGAGCGAGATACATCGCAATTTCCTTGCCTTCTTGGCAAATCCCGGCCACCCCAGTGACTGACAACGCAAGCGAAAGCATGAAGCGCTGTAAAACTGTCCCAAGCCTGGAGGGACCTGCCTGTCAGGTCCGCTTAACAACGTTCGATCATGAATTCCGTTTCAGCGGGGACTGAAGTCCCGCGCTGAAAGCGGTGCTAAAGCCCCGCACTCCATGGAGTGCGGCGATTCATCGCCGCTTTTCGGTGAAGGCTTTAGCCTTCACAAACTTGGCATTTGCCGTGTTTTCCCGCGACCACGAAATCTGCCCACCGGTAGGGGCAATTCACGAATTGCCCCTACGTGGCCCCTTTGGGCTCTCACAGCTTCAAACGAAAACTAAGGATAAGCCAGACGGATGGCCAGTTGCTTGGAGGTACCCTGGCAAGTCAAATGACGGTTGTCGCACGCACTATGACGCAGAAAAGGAGCATCCTGTGGCAAGTGTCGTAAACGACGGCAAAGGCTGGCGAATCCTGTTTGTGGCCCCTGATGGCAAGCGAAAAACTCTTCGCCTTGGCCGTGTGGACAAAAAGACGGCGGAGAGTATCCGCGTCGACGTGGAGTCGCTGCTGGCTTCGCGCATCACCGGCTTACCTGTCCAGCCAGCCACCGCCGCTTGGCTGAATGCCACCGGTGAGGCCTTCAAAGAGAAATTGGCCAAAGCGGTATGGAGTCCTGACCCCGGCTTTGGCATAACCTGCGGGCATCCTGCGAAAGCGACCTCGCCCAAGCGTTCCCGCTGGCCGTGGTCACCAAGTGGTTGGGCAATACCCCCTCCATTGCGTTACGCCACTACGTGGACCCGACGGATGCGGCATACCAGGTCGCCCTGCAGTGGAGGCCCAAAACCAAAGCGGACTCGAAGCGTGTTCAACCGGACACGACTGGTGTCCAAGCGAACACTGGCACAGATTCCGGCACACGGGTGGCACACAATGCGGCTCAGCAGATTTCCCGCAAGAGATGGCAAGATAAAGAACTTTTCGTCCCAAGTATCGATGAATAGCTATGTTTTGCAACGGGATGTGAAACGTAACTTATGGTTGTAAGATGACTTAGCGCGCCTCGCAGGACTCGAACCTGCAACCTTCGGTTCCGTAGACCGATGCTCTATCCAATTGAGCTAGAGGCGCCCAGAACAAGATAAACTGCCACATTTCCCGCTTGGCCGTCCATTCGCGAGATCGGCCGCTGGAACCACCGTCATTGGTATTTTAGCGCCGTGGCACGGCCAATCAAAGGGGGAGCCCTTCTCGAGGGGGTGACCCGGCTGCCCTATGACCGGTTTTTTCACATCTTTTGCCGCGATCCGATTGAGGCTTGCACTCAGGCTTGTGGCTCACAGCGGCACCGTGCTAGATGCAGCTATCGTGGGGCATTAGACCACCTACGAGATGCAGATTGCAGATCTGCCGATGTTCGGCCACCATGGTGACGGCAGAGTATCGCTTTGCTGTGGTGTCGAGCTTCGGCAACCTGTCCCGCGCTTACTACTGGCTCAATGAGGAGAGGAAAAATGGACCCATTCAAATCCGGAAATCTGGAACCGCGTCGCACAGTGTGCATTTTTGCATGCGGAGTCCTGTGGCTCGTCGCCGTGACGGTTGCCTCTGGAGAAACGCCCTGGCGGCAGGTTCCGTTGCAGGACGTTCAGATTAAGGGCGAAATGGGTCGGCGGATTGACGTGACCATTGAAAACAACATCCTTCAGATCGACATATCCCGGGACTTCCTCGCACCATTTCAAAGCCGCAACCAAAAAGGGGGCTACGTGGGACTGGGGAAGTTACTCGATAGTATTGTCCGACTGGCTGTTCATACCGGCGATCCACGTTTGCGCGAATTAAAAGACCAAATTATTCGCGAGATACTCGCCACGCAGGAGGAAGACGGATATATCGGGATAATGGAACCTTCGTCGCGAATGTGGAGTTTGTGGGACATTCACGAGATGTCGTATCTGGTCTACGCCCTCGCCACGGATCACCGTTTTTTCGGCACGGAAAATTCCCTCAAGGCTGCGCGTCGGCTGGCGGATTACATCATCAGTAATTGGGAGGCTCATCCTGACAACCAGCCGGGCGGGGGTTCCATCACCGTCTATATGGCCGTGACGGGCTTGGAAAACGCTTTTCTGCTGTTGTCCGAAGAAGCGAATGATTCCCGTTATAAAGACTTTGTCGTCAATTTCAGAAAACTTCCCGAATGGCAGGCCCGAATCGTTGTGGGACGGCACGGTCAGATTGAAGGTCACATTTATGCCTATCTCTGCCGCTCCATCGCGCAGCTTCGGCTGGATGATCAGCAATTTGATCCGCGGCTCTGGCAGGCGAGCCGACAGGCGTTGGATTTTCTGCTCCATCGCGAGGGTATGGTCATAACCGGCGAATGTGGCGATCATGAATGCTGGCACGACAGTCAGTCGGGCACGATCAATCTGGGTGAAACATGCGCCACGGCGTATCTCATCCGCTGGCTGGATGAGCTTTTACGCCGTGAAAAAAAGAGCCTCTATGGGGATATTATGGAGCGAGTTATTTATAACGGATTATTCGCTGCTCAGTCTCCCGATGGTCGGCGCATACGGTACTATACACCCTTTGATGGGCCGCGATCGTATTTTTCAAGCGATACCTATTGCTGTCCCAATAACTATCGTCGGATCATTGCCGAGTTGCCGGGGATGGTTGGCTATCAAACGGAACAGGGGGTTGCGATCAATCTCTACACTGCGGGCCAGCTTAAGCTGCGGCTTCCAGGTGGCCAGGTTGCCACGATCACACAGCGAACTGACTATCCTCACGACGGGGTCATAACCCTCACGGTCAGTCTCGCGCAGCCAGAGGCGTTCGAACTTTGCCTGCGAATTCCTCGCTATTGCGAAGAAGCCTCGGTGAAACTCCCAGACCAAAGCGAGGCCGTGGTTGTCAAAGGCGGAGATTGGGCCATTTTCAGCAGGACCTGGAAAGATGGTGACGAAGTGGTGCTGACAATCCCGATGAAATTGCGACTCGTGCGGGGACGGCGGGCTCAATCTGGCCGGGTTGCCGTGATGTATGGACCACTGGTGTTCTGCTTGAGCCGCCAGGCGCATGCGGACCTGAAAGACGTCGATCTCCGCCTGATCACCCTCAATCCGGAAACGCTGGAAGGGCCATTCCGCGATGAAGCTGTTCACCCTGGGGGACTGGCCTGCCGCGTGAAAGCATGGGCCCCAGGAGCATGGTATCCTCACGCTCCAACCAATTACACGCTGAAGCTCACCGAGTTCGCCGATCCCACGGGGGAAGCAACCTACTTTCATGTGCCCAACCCGTACGATCCGGCGTTCGTGGAGGACGCGTTGATCGTACCCACAAAGGATGGTTCACCCTGACGGGCCGAACTATCGTGGCGACCGTGGTGCGGGTTTGAGTTGCGCGATACAGGGCGGATGAACATTTATAACTATTAAGATGCGGGGTTACATTTTTACTCTTTGGCAAATTCCGCCCGGTAAATGGTGCCTCCCTGGAGGCGAACCCGTCGCTCAAAATGGGTGCGGTAGTCCATGTCATGCTGGGGAGTGTGCTCGGGGACAGGGAAGGGACCAGTCAATCGTGTATTCGCTCTGAGCAATTCAAGTGTCGTTTGAAAATACTCTTCCACGTCAGTCCAAAAATGAAGGCGTCCGCCTGGCGTCAATACGCGCTCGACATCCCGCAGGAAGCTTTCCTTCATGACTCGCCGTTTTTTATGTCGTTTTTTCCACCAGGGATCGGGAAAATAAACGTGCACGGCCTCAACCGAACAATCCGGTAGCCACTCGGCGAAAAAACGCAGGGCGTCGCCGTGGATCACAATCGCATTCCGGACCCCCAACTTGGCCAGACCAGCGGCGGAAAACCGGGCGTATTTCTGCGACACTTCCAAACCGATGAAGTCACGCTCTGGATGAGCCACGGAGACCTGTCGAAGGAACAGGCCCTTTCCACTGCCCACTTCAACCTCCAGAGGTGCGACGCGCCCGAAAATCTGGTCACTCTGCCACGGCTTGGGTATCGCCTCTAGCTCGCGGTAGTGGAAGGAGAGATCCAGGTTGGGATCTATCTTGCGCAAAGCACGTCGTCCCATTGTCACTATTCCGTATTAACATCTCGAATACAGTATAAAAAGTACTCGTCTACCACGTGACAAATGAAAGCGTAAAACGCGCTACCAGTTGTTGAAAATACGGCCGTGTTTTTCCGACAACCAATTTGCGCTAGACTTTCACCTCTCGCGAGACACGACGCGAGTTCCGATGGGGTCCTCCCTCATCTGTGGGGGCAGCGCATGCGTTCCGCCCGGGCTTGACTGTTCAGAACGACAGGAAGTCCGCAAACGGTTGAATACGCCGATCTCGTGTTTCCGCGCCCTTTTTCCTTTATCATCTTATCCCGAAGCGGTACCGCCATCGAAGGGGTTACCCCGGTCGGCTGATGGGTGAAAACACAGACGGGATCATCTCCGTGGGCAACTTTCGTCCGGCGATGGGACAAGGCTAACCACAAGCCGGATTTGCCTGGGCCGAGTATCCGGCAAGGCCGGATGGGAAACTCGAACCAAGGGAGGGGTTCTGCACGGAACTGCCTGGCTTTTCCAGACTGCTTGATTTTCCAGTTTGAGATTGACTGCTGACGGCCTTTTCTGTAAATACCTCCTTCCCAGTATCGGGGTGGACAGGCTGAATCCCTGTCCGCGTGTGGATGGTTGTTCTATTAACTTGCTGGGACAGCCCAGAAAAGGCCCACTCGATATGCCGGAACCACAGGACCAGGTCCCGCAAGCCACTGTCGAAAAATCTCCGGAGAGAGCGGAACGCCGCACGCCCGAGGCCGTCCGCCAGAAGGGCATCCGTGCGCTCTTCGGTTCCAAATGGGGTTTGCTGGCACTGGTGATCGGTTCGGTCGTGGTAGTTGCCGGCCTGGGCGGTCTCGCATGGTGGTGGTTGACAGGCAAGCCAGAAGACGGTGCCACGGCACTTCTTGAGGCGGTCGATGCTCAGGATTGGCCCACTGTCCACGAAATGGCGGCAAAAGCTCTGGCAGATAAGCGGGCAGATCCAGAGTTACTTAAGGCAGCCTTGTTCGCGCAGCTTGTGGCCTATAGTGCGGAAGCCGACCGTCAGACGGGCACGGAGCGCCACCGCATGCTCCTTCTGGCAGCTCAATTTGGAGATCAGGCGACGATTGTGGGACTTCCCCCTGGTCGGGAAGCTGATGGGCTGTTCACTCTGGGGCGAACGCTTCACTATCTTTCCCGATTTGCCGAAAGCCGGAAATACCTCCGGGACGCCGCCAAACTCGATTCCCAAAAGCAGCCGCGTGTGAACTGGCTGATGGCCGAGTCCCATCTTTTGGATCCAGAGGGAGACCGGCAGGAAGCGCTCCGCTTCAATCAGGCCTTCCTCTTGACGCCGGGACTTGACGCGCTTTCCCAGAATGCGGGATGGTTGCAGCAGGCACGAATTCACCTTGCCCTGGGCAGTCCTGATGCGGCCGAAGAGAGCCTGAAGCATCTCACTCCTAAAGGGGTCAACTCTTCGGAAGCGTATTTGGTTCGGGGACAGATTGCCCTCTTGCGCGCTCAGAAACTGGGCCAAAATAAAGATTCAAATAGAAAAGAAGAATTCCTCAAATATATCAACGAGGCGCGAGCGGCCTTTGAGCGTGTGAAGTCGGGTGCGCTTGGTGATGAGAGCACGCGGGCCAAAGCGGGGTATTTACTCGGGGTGATCCTGAATCTGGGGGAAGACTATGACGGAGCCATGGCAGCTTGGGAACGCTGCTGTTCAGAGTTTCCGGATTATCCAGAGGGTTGGGCTGCCCGATTCCAGATTGCCCGACTTAACCACCGCCTTGGTCGTCACGACCGCACCGTGGACGAGCTGGCCAATTGTATCCAGAAGATGGTTGACGCGGAGCGGTTTCTCAATCCCTGGATATCGAAGGAAGATATTCGTCAAACCGTTGACCAAGTATGGTTGGACTGCCTTGATAAAAATCTTTTCTCCTTGTGCCTGAAACTGGCCAACGGTATGGAGGGCGTTTTTACGCCGGAACTTGTATACAGCCTTCGTGCAAAGACCTACATCGCCTGGGGGGAATATCTGGAAAGCTCAAAACCGGAAGATGGAACCACTGAAGACAACAAGGCCCTGGCACGACGTTACTTTCGACTGGCCGGGGATGACCTGACGCGACTGGCACGATTCCGAGCGGCAACGCGTTTCTACACCGAGGACCTTTGGCAAGCTGCAGATTATTACTATCGAGGTGGATCGTACACGCGGGCATCCCGTGTACTGCGCGAGTATCTGCGAAATGAAGCCCGCCGCAGAAATCCGCAGGCCCTTCTCCGACTGGGAGAATGTCTTCTCGCCATGGGCAAGCCAGACGACGCCCTGCGCGTGCTCTATGAGTGCATTGAATTCCACTCTAAAGACGCCGCGTCCTACAAAGCACGACTTTGGGCAGCGTACGCCCACATGGAAAAAGGGGAATACGACAAAGCAGAGGCTGTTCTGGTTGAGAATCTTGCCGGAGAGCTGGCCCCCACCAGCCTTGAATGGCGGGATTCGCTCTTCACTGTGGGGACGCTCTATTTTCGCCTCGGGCGGGATCGTGAAGCGTTGGAAAAGCTGGAAGAAGCCGTGCGACGTTATCCCCAGGACCGTCGCGTTCCGGAGGCCCGATATTTCCTGGCGGAACTTTATCTTCGCGCCGCGGTGGCGAAGGCCTCAAGTCAGCCAAACATTCCCGCGATGCAGTCCGCTTTGACCCGCGATCTGCTTCAACGCGCTCTCGACGAACTGCAGGTTATTCAAAAGGAATTGGATTCCCAATGGGACAGGGGGGGCACAACTCCCGCGACGCAAAAACTCCTCCGCAACGTGTATTTCGCATTGGGTGACGTGCTTTATCGCCTTGGACGCTTCGGAGATGCCATCAACACCTACGTGACGCTCACCAATCGGTTGCAATCGGAACCAGAAGTCCTTGATGCGTATATGCAGATGGCCCGCTGCTATCGTGCTATGGGACGCACCAGAGAAGCGCAAACCACGCTCCAGCAGGCCAAAATCATGCTCAATCGACTTCCTCCGGATGTTGCGTTGGAAAAATCAACTCTTTTTTCCCGAGAGGAATGGCAGGCCCGTCTGGCATGGTTAGAACGCCATTTATAAATCGCGCCCATTCACGTCCGATTGTTGGTGTGTATCGTGATGGATGTAAATATCGCTCTATCTGGTATTATTGCAAATGCACATAGTCGTATTCAACAATATGTAAAGACGCAGGACGAGATTGCCAAGACGGCTTGCATTGAGAATTTTATGGATTGGGTGTGATATGCCCGACTTCATAACAGAATTGTGGTCAGAAAAACATGCGATTCTGACGGATATTTATGAATTAACGCAGCATCAATACACCTATGTGGAAAACAACCAGATAGACGGGGTGCTGGATATTCTGGCACAAAAACAACGTTTACTTGCAAGGCTCCAGCAGGTGGATAGCCGGCTGAAGCATTCAGGGGATCAAAAAGGCGGATCGGCGGAAGACACCCGGAACATTGCTTCGGGACTTCCGGAAATTGTCAGAGCGTGCCGCGAACTCCTGGAAAAAATCGTACAAGTAGAACAGGAGTGCCACGCACGTCTGGAAAAACGGCGGGATGCCATCGCCACCGAATTGGGGCAGCTTCATGAAGTCTCACGGGCACGGGCGGCTTACATGGGAGGAAACGGCATTACAGGCGGAGAACTGGATCTGACCCTGTGAATGCAGTTTCCTGCCGATTAAGGGCTGCAAAGACCCGGTTTCAGGGAATAGTCCGACAGACGATATGAACGAGCACGACCGACCTGAACACAGGGAAAACAGCACGCCACGGGTACCGAGCCAGGTGGGCCCAGCCACCGAAGGCACAGACCTGGCCGCCATTCTGGAGGCCTGGCACGCGGCGACGGTGCGCCTGGAACAGACTCACGAGGCCCTCCAGGCGGAAGTCAGGCGATTGACGGCAGAGCTTGAAAAGAAAAACCGCGAGCTTGCCCGTAAAGACCGTCTCGCTGACCTGGGCCGAATGGCTGCCCACATCGCCCATGAGCTGCGAAACAGCCTTGTACCGGTATCCCTCTATGTGAGTCTTTTGAAACGGCGAGTTACAAATACAGAATCTCGCGAAATAATCGGAAAAATAAAGCAAGCCGTGCAGGCTGCGCAAAGCGTTTTAAACGACATCCTGCAATTCGCAGCTGATCGAGAAGTTCAAGAAACCCTCTTTGAGCTGAAACCATGGCTGATTGATATTACAAAGGAAATAGAACTGCAAGCGGTATCGCAGAAAGTGCATATAAAAGTGGAAGTGCCCGAGTTACTTTTGGCCTGGGCCGATCGCGATCTCTTGCGCCGTGTGATCATCAACCTCCTGCTCAACGCTCTCGATGCCATGCCTGGAGGAGGCGAGTTAACTGTCCGCGCGGCAGCCGCCGGTCGGGATCTTTTGATCTCGGTGGCGGATACCGGTCCCGGGCTCAGTGAGGAGGCCCTTCAGCACGCGTTTGAGCCGTTCTTCACGACCAAAGCGAATGGCACTGGGCTGGGACTGGCGATAGTCGAACACCTTATTCAACTCCATGGCGGGACGGTAACCGTGCAAAACGGAACGCATGGTGGCGCCGTATTTGATATTCATCTTCCCAATCGCTGTATCGTCCCCACGCAGATGGGCAAACGAGCCGCGTAAACGCGCCGTTTATAAGCGAATATGACGGAAAGGGAGTCGCCACAATATGACTGATCTTAGAACTCCTAAAAGACAGGAACCAGCCCACACGCATCTTCGCAGGTCTGGCAGAATCCTTGTGGTGGACGACCATGCCGCGTCCCGTGAGGCGATGGCCGACATATTGCGTCGGGCAGGCCATGACGTGCAGGCTTGCGGAAGTGCAGCCGAGGCCATCGACTTACTTGCCCGGTCTTTCTGGGACGTAGTCGTCACCGACCTCAATATGCCGGGAATGTCGGGACTCGACCTGGTACGGCACATTGAGAAGCGGCAGATCCCGACACGAGTGATCATGGTCACGGCTTACGCCACGGTTGCCTCGGCGGTCGAGGCGATGCGCCATGGCGCCTTCGACTATATCGAAAAGCCTTTTGATGCGGGGCAGCTCGAGCGCCTCGTGGCGGAGGCACTTCGGCACAATCAGGTCCTTCGCCCAGCAGAAACTGCTGCTCCGGCGGGAGCGGAACAGAACATGCCTGTTCTGGTGGGATCGAGCCGCCCCATGCAGGAGCTTCGCCGTCGCATCGAACAAATTGCCGCCACCAGTGAGACAGTGCTCATTCTTGGAGAAAGTGGTACCGGAAAGGAGCTTGTCGCCAGGCTTATTCACTATCTTAGTCCTCGGGCTGCCGGACCCTTTATCAGCGTTAATTGCCCGGCGCTTTCGGCACATCTCATGGAAAGTGAACTATTTGGCCACGAAAAGGGGGCATTTACGGGAGCGGATTCAGACCGGGTGGGTCGTTTTGAACTGGCGCATAGAGGCTCCCTCCTGCTTGACGAAATCACGGAAATTGACACCGCGTTACAGGCCAAACTTCTACGTGTTCTGCAGGAGCGAGCATTTGAGCGGGTTGGGTCCAGCCGCACATTACATGTGGACGTTCGCGTTTTGGCCACAACAAACCGAGATCTGGAAAAAGAAATTGCCGGGGGCCGCTTCCGCCAGGACCTCTATTATCGTCTGGCGGTATTGCCCATTCATATTCCGCCCCTGCGAGAAAGAAAAGAAGATATTCCTGAATTAATTGCCCATTTTCAAAAGCGTTGTGCAGAACGGCTGGGACGGCCGGTGCCAGAGCTGGACGACTCGGCCGTGAACAGACTGATGGAGCACGATTGGCCAGGCAACGTTCGGGAGCTTGAAAACCTTGTCACGCGGGTATGTGTTTTGACGACGGAAGATCGCGTCACGGCAGAGCAGATCGGGCGGTGGCTTCCGGCATCCCCGGCAAACCCGCGTCCGATCGATATTCCGGTCGGCATCAGCCTTCAGGATATGGAGCGCTACCTGATTGAAGCCACATTAGAGAAATATGACGGACACCGGGAGAAAACTGCAAAGGCTCTGGGAATCGGGGTCCGCACGCTCACGGAGAAACTGCGCCAATATGGTTATCCTCCGCGAGCAAAGCGATTTTCACGGACAGGGTGATCGGCAAAATCTGCTGAATCGTTCCGGCAAAAGTTGCCATGATCACGGCGACGTGAGGAACCGGTGGGGATGAAAAGAGGCCAAAAGGCCCGGCAAAGTCCAGTAAATTTAATCGTCACTATTGGCATGACGGTTGCATCCGTCCATATCAGATGTTGATCAGGAAAAACGTATGTGGAACGGAATCTTCACCTTCACCAGCATTCCTTTGTTGGCCAGTGTGGCCGATTTCACCGAGGTCAGACATACCGTCCTGGCTGGCAACCTGGCCAATTTGGATACACCTGGTTATCAGGCGATGGACTTGCCGGTGGAGGATTTCCGTGCCCATTTGCGAAAGGCCCTGGCGGAAAGGAACACGGTGCCCTTCAGCTCCCCGGGCGATCGAGCTTACTACCTGGGGGCGAGACCGCCCGATTGGTCGTCACACAAACGACCGTTCGTCCGCCACGATGGTAACGATGTGTCCGTCGAGGAACAAGTCAGTGAAATGGTCAAAAACCAGATGCTTCACAATACGGCGCTGACCATCATGGCGAGCCAATTTCGGTTACTCTTGACCGCGATCAGCGAACGCGTGTAATAATACAGCCCGGCCTTTTGCAGAAGATGGGAGCCAGTTGCTAATTGGAGAAAATGAATAAAACGGAAGAAAATAGTAAGCAGGGAATGTTCGTGTGATTTATAACAAAAAGGATAGTGGCGATGTTTTCTGCTCTGGATATTAGTACCAGTGCACTGGTGGCCCAGCGAATTCGCATCACAGCAATTGCGGGAAACATTGCCAACATTTCCACGACTCACAATGAGCGGGGTGAGCCACATCCCTATCAGCCTCGCTACGTGACGTTTCAGGCCGATCCCGCCGTGGGGGCCTTTGGAGCAAAGGGGGTCCGTGTCTCGGGCGTCCGCGTCGAGGACCGTCCGCCGCGATATAAGTACGAGCCCGGGCATCCTGATGCCATCCAGCAGGGTCCCATGCGTGGATATGTCGCCTATCCCAACATCAACCTGATGACGGAATTCACTGATGCTCTGGAAGCCGCCCGGGCCTACGAGGCCAATTTGGGAGCCATCGAGATCACGAAAGACATGACGCAGCAAACGTTGAGGATTCTGGCCTGATGGATGCGATTCGCGGGATCAATCCAGGTTCTTTGCCCATGGGCAGCCCACAGCAGGTGGGCTCCACGCAGCAAACCGATTTTCGTGATTTTCTCCTGCGCTCCATCCGCGAAGTGAATTCTATGCAGCAGGAGGCGGACCGGGCGGTGGAGCGACTTATGCTGGGGGAGGAAGTCACGCCGGCGGAAGTTCTCACGGCCGTCCAGAAAGCCGATATCGCCTTTAAATTGATGATGCAAATCAGAAATAAACTAATTCAGGCATACCAGGAAATCCAAAATATTCGTGTTTAGGGTTCTTTGGTCAGGTTAGTGACACTTTGGAGAGGTCGCCGGTATTACGCACGAAGTAACTCGTGTGATTTTCTGATATCAGGTGTCCAGGGATGGACTTTCTGAACGCGACATGGCAGCAATTGCGGGATCTTTTCCTCGGCATGACGCCGAGTATGCGAATCACCACAGCGCTGCTTTTCGCTGCGGTGGTCGTCAGCCTGGGCTTTCTCGTGTCATATTCACACACGGGTGGCTCTGTATACTTGATGAATGGGGCTCACTTTTCGCCGAACGATTTGCCGGCAATGGAGGCTGCATTCGCCGCCAAGGGGCTCAATGACTATCGCATCGAAGGTACTCGCATCAGGGTTCCGCAGGGTAAACAGGATAAATATATGGCCGCCCTGGCGGAGGGCAATGCTCTGCCTTATAACTATCTGGATATTCTCGAAAAAACTATCAAGGAATCTTCCACCTTTGAGCCGCGTTACAAATTAGAAGAACGAACGAAAATCGCCCTGCAAAAGGAGCTTTCGCGCGTCATCAGCCAAATGGCCGGCGTCCAGGATGCCGTGGTGATGTTCTCTCGCACCAACCAAGGGGGCCTGCGTCGGGAGACGGTGACCACGGCCTCTGTCGCGATCAAGCCCATTGGGGGGCAGGAGCTTTCCGATCAGGTTATTCGATCTATTCGATACTATGTGGCTAAAAGTATAGGCGGTCTGAAACCGGAAGACGTTGTTGTCACCAATATGGACACAGGGGCGAATTATTATGCCCTGGACGACCAACCTCTGCAGGCCGCAGAAGGAACTTATGCCCTGAAGCGATCCTGGGAACAGTACTTTGCGGAAAAGGTGAAAACGGCTCTGGGATATGTCCCGGGGGTTCTTGTGAGCTGCAACGTGGAACTTGATCCCACGAAATACCAGCGGCAAGAGCAGGTAAAACTCGATCCCAAGGCAGTTGCTCTCGACGTGACAGAGACCACAAAAACACGTCAGGCAACTTCGGACGCGGGAGGCCGCGTCGGTTACGTGGCGCAGGGCAACACGCCGCGATCGCTCAATTCGGCATCCACCGGACCAAGCGAGACAGAGGAAGAAACCCAACGAACCGAGCGAAACTCAGTTGGCCAGACAGTGATCCAGCAGGAGACCGCAGGACTGCTTCCGAAACGCGTGACAGTCTCAGTCGCAATTCCTGCCAGTTATTTTAGACGAATTTGGGAGCAGCAGCAAACCGGTTCTAATCCGAACAATCAGCAAGGCCCAACAGCGCAGGACCTCGACAAAATTAGAACAGAAGAACTCAATAAAATTCGAACGCATATTGCGGCCCTTCTGCCGCCAGCGGAGGGGGTGAATGATCCGACACAGTTGGTTACCGTCACCGATTTTGTCGACATGCCCTCCAACCCGCCACCGGAACCGTCAATCACCCAGCAGAGCCTCGAGTTTGTTCGCCAGTACTGGCCGACACTCGGGCTGATGGCTCTGGCCCTCGTCAGCCTGATTGTCTTGCGCTCCACCGTGCGGCAGACGGCGCAGCCTGTTACGGGCAGCTTGGTTGTCATTCCCGAAGCACCGACAAGCACGCCGGCAAACGAAGCCAGTGAAACCCAGATAGAGACTCGAACGAAACGTCGGGCGGCGACCGGCACGCGGTCACTCCGTGAAGAGGTCGCTGAACTTGTTGCGGAGGATCCTGAAACGGCTGCCAATATTCTCAAAGCATGGATTGGAAATCCAGTGTAGGTTAATATTTACAAATCCCATCCATGATTAACGCAAAAGGTATTCGTAAGGCCGCGATCTTCATTGACTGCCTGGAACCAGAGGCCGCCGACCGCCTCTTGGAACGCTTGCCTCCAGAATATGCCCAGCAGGTGCGTAATACCTGGATGGCGCTGGGAAGAATATCTGCGGAAGAAAGAGACCAGGTTATTCGAGAGTTTCTCAATCAGGCGGATGATTCACACTTGTCAATACAAAAATTAACGGAGCATAAGCCCCAAGAAATCGAAAAACCAGTTCTGGCCAATGTTGGCTCGGAGAACAGCCGGGCAGATACACCGTTTCGAATACTGCAAGATGCCGAAGCCGACAAATTGGCCAGTGTACTTGCCGGGGAGCGTGCTCCCACGATAGCCCTGGTCCTTGCTCATCTTGCGCCGGCGCAGGCCGGAGCCGTCCTTGTGCGGTTTCCGCGGGAAAGACAGGTGGAGATCATTCGCTGCCTCCTGGAGTTGGAAGAGACTGATCCGGATATTTTGCGAGAGATAGATAAGGCGCTTCAGGAAAAGCTGACGCAGATTAGTAATATATCGCGTCGCCGTGTTGCTGGATTAACGACCATCACCGGGATGGTTGAACACTGTGGAGAGGGAATTGCCGATCAGGTACTTCAGACGCTGTACACGGTAGCCCCGGAAGTGGCCGAACAACTCGCACCGCTACCGCCTGTCGATTTTAATCAGTTTATTCGTTTTGATGATGTATCTCTGGGAATAATATTTGAACAGGTATCTCCGGAGGTGGCGGTGCTGGCACTTTGGGGTGCGCCCCTTGGCTTACTGGAACGCGTTCTTAAGGAGATTTCTCCGTGGAAAGCAAGGGTGCTTCAATCGCAACTGGCCGAGTTAGGACCGGTGCGACTTCGCGATGTGGAGGAGGCTCGGAAGAGACTGGGGGAATTGGCCCGGAGACTCGCGATTGCTGGCAAAATCCGGCTGCCTGAAGAAATTGTGCAGTGGAAAAGAGAGTCCGGAACGTCACGCACAGGCGACGCTGTAGCCGACAGTTCGGGCCACTTTGTAAGAGTGGTCGGGTGATATTTCAACAGAGAATCGGGAATACATTTGTCATCGGGCAACAAAAATGCTGAGTATGTAGCATGAGCGCACGTGGTTCGACGGTGATTAAAATCGAGAATGCCAAGTTGGCCGCTCGGGCGACCCCGTTTAACTTTGAGGATATGGCCGAGCGTGCCAAACGTTACTTGGAGGAGGTACGTCGGCAGGCGACTCAGATTGTGATGGAGGCCAAGCGGGAGGCGGAGAGCATCAAAATAAAAGCCGAAGAAGAGGGAAAGAAAAAGGGGTTCCAGAATACAGAGCAGATTATTCGCCAGGAGTTGCAAAGAAATCTGGCCAGCCTGATGCCCGCACTGAAGGCGGCGGTGACTCAGATCAGCGAGGCACGCCACGAGTTGCTGCGTGAATGGGAACATAATCTGCTTGCCCTGGCGGCGGCGATTGCAGGACGAATGGCTCGTCAGACGATAGAGAAGACACCGCAGGTGATGCTGCCTCTGGTGAAAGAGGCCGTTCAGCTTGCAGCGGCATCGCCAACCTTGCGAATCCGATTGAATCCCAATGATTGGGAGGCATTAAAGCCGGAAATAGAGAGCCTTGTGCGGGAGCTGGTCCCCGTCGCGCACGCGGAGATAACGGCGGATGCCTCGATAACGCGGGGCGGATGCCGGGTTGAGACACAGTTTGGCGTGATTGATGAGCAGCTAGAAATTCAGGCAAAACGAATTATTGAGGAGCTGGCAGGTAACAAATGATCAATTGGTAACGTGAGCGGAAGCACTTTCTGCATGAAGAACATAGTCGCCTACTTAGACAGGATACTGCCCGCGGAAATACAGGGAACGGTGGTGCAAAGCGTAGGGGTCAGCATCACCGCGCAGGGGTTCCCGGTGCCCGTCGGATCGCTTGCAGAAATCGAGGTGGACCATGGCCGAAAGGTGATGGCAGAGGTCATCGGATTCAAGAACGATGCCACAATTTTATTTCCGCTGGGGCAAAAGGAGGGAATCCGGCGGGGAGCGGTGGTTCGCCTGTGCCGGACGGTGAGATGGTTACCGGTTGGTGAGGAATTACTCGGGCGAGTAGTCGATGCTCAGGGACACCCGATCGACGGCAAACCGAAGCCTCTTTTGAGGGATCGTGTCCTTTACGAGCAGGCACCTCCGCACCCATGCGAACGGCCCAGGATCAACGAAGTCCTCAGCACAGGCGTGAGAGCCATCGACGGGCTGTTGACGTGTGGAAAGGGGCAGCGTCTTGGGATTTTCTCGGCAGCAGGGGTGGGGAAAAGTGTGCTGCTCGGCATGATGGCTCGGTATACGGCGGCCGACGTGATTGTCGTCGGGCTTGTGGGCGAACGGGGGAGAGAAGTTAACGATTTTATTGAGCGCGATCTGGGTGTAGAAGGACTAAAAAAGAGTATCGTAGTCGTAGCAACCAGTGCTGAACCCGCTATTTTGAGAGTCCAGGCCGCGTACACGGCCTCAGCGATCGCCGAATATTTTCGCGACCAGGGTAAAGATGTCCTTCTTCTTATAGACTCACTGACACGTTTTGCTCTGGCCCAGCGCGAAATTGGACTGGCCGCCGGGGAACCTCCTACCACCCGTGGCTATCCCCCCAGCGTTTTTGCATTGTTGCCGAGGCTTGTGGAGCGAGCAGGCCGAAGTGCTCGTGGGACGATCACGGCATTTTATACGGTTCTTGTAGAGGGCGATGATCTTGATGAACCCGTTGCCGATACTGTCCGCGGTTTACTGGATGGACATATTGTGCTTTCTCGGCGGCTTGCCGGTCGCGGGCATTTTCCGGCGATTGATATTCTCCAGAGCCTTAGTCGGCTCATGCCGGATATCGTGGATCCGGCTCACAATCGCGCGGCCATGCGAATACGGGAACTTTTGGGACTTTATCGCGACCATGAAGACGTGATCACCCTGGGCGTTTATCGGCGGGGCAGTCATCCGGGCGTGGACAGGGCCATTCAATTTCGCGATAACATCGACGCTTTCCTACGGCAGGATGTCAATCAGCGGGCGACTTATGAGGAAGCCCGGGGAGCGCTGCTGAGTTTGGCGGAACAGATTGAAAACTGGAAACCCGACCAGCAGACAGCCGGGACCCAGCGTCGGGACATGGAACGACCAGCCGTGGGAACCACGCCACGACGTTCGTGAACATTCCGAGTATAGACTTCCATGGCCACGTTTCGATTTCGTCTTGATAGTGTACTGAAACTTCGCGAGCAAGAGCGTGATAATCGACGCTTAGAATTGCTTCAGGCAATTTCGGCGGAGGAGATTCTCCTTGAACGCGCAAAGTTACTTGATATGCAGCAGATGCAACTTCAGGAGGATTTGCGCGCTGCGACGTGCCGGGGTGTTCTGGATGTCGATCAGGTCCTGGGATATCGTCGCTATGAATTGATCCTCGCAGCACAGCGGGAGGAACTCAATCGCCAGTTAGAAGCGGTACGAGAGGAAATTGAAAAACGACGTGCGGCGCTGCTGGAGGCAAATCGCGCACTGCGCGTGCTGGAACTGCTTCGGGACAAGCAACGTGAACGGTTTCTCAAAGGCACAATGAAAAAGGAGTTAAAGCAAATAGACGAGCTGGCCAGCCGACAGTCATCTGTCGAGGGTGATGCATGGGCAGAGTGTTAGAAGGACTATTGTCGGCAGCTCTGTATTTCTTCGCCGCGATGGCCATTGGTGCCCTGTGTATCGCCGGGCACCTCTGGTTCGCATGGGGATTGACCCCTGCGAAGGTTCGCCGCGGCCTGGCCGTCATGCGGGGTGAGCAGCAGACTGCCGAGAGTTCCAGCCTGAAAATCCAGGAGAAATCCGAGCCGCAGGAGGAGCCATCCTATGAGGCAATCCTCCAGCAGAGAATGTTGGAGTATCGCGATATTGAACTGAAAAACAAAATGTTGATGTCCTACAAGGATGAAATAGAAAATATCAGGCAACAGGTCGATTATAAAGAAAAGATCATCGCTGAAAAAGAGAAGAAACTGGAGACCCTGATTGCGCAGACAAGGCAGGAGGCCGAAGACGCCGGGCTCGAGACCGTTCGTCGGACCCTGGAGTCGTTGCGACCGGCGCAGGCAAAGGAGTTGATTAGTGAGATGTTGAACCGCAACGAACTGGACGATGTGGTTCGCTTGTTGCAGGGGATGAACGATTCCAAACGAGCTCGAATTATTGGTGAATTCCGCACGCCACAGGAGGCGGAACAAATAGCGGAAGTCCTTCGGCGATTACGGGAGGGGGGAGTGATCGGGGAAAGCATGGCCACGCCCAATCGGTTGCCGGCCGTCGCAGGCACAGCTCCAGCAGGGACACAGTAATAAATGACCGCGACATGTGCACGCGGATGCACAGTGCGGCTGTTGGTTTAGGCGCCAGCACGGCGCAGCAAGATTGTATTGTCCAATAACGTTTTGTTATAAGTTCGACGCCAACAATTGAAAGATAACAATGGCGACGGGAATCGACAACCCCGATATTTTGACTGCGCTGGGACGAACGGGAAGCCCCCGGGATTACGCGGGCTTGGACATAGGGTCAAAACCAGCAGGGAGCTCATTTCAGGATATACTCAATCGACAGACAGTAAAACAGTCGAGCGAAAATACGTCGAGCCAAGATGCGGAGGCGGCGGGCAGGAGAAAACCAATAGTGACGGCGAAAGCTTCGAGCGGTGAGCGAGGTTCCGCGGAACAGTCGGGGCAAGCAGAGTCGCCGTCGTCTGAGGTGAATCAAGGCGATTCCGGCTTCAAAAAAGACTTACTCTGCGGTCAGAGCAAAAAAATCCATAACACAAGTTTGAATCGAGTAAGCGCTTCTAAACGGAAGAGTAAAGATACGGCCGAAAAGAAAGAAAATGAACTAAGTGCGGCGACAGGCAAAGAACAGGTCGGGCAGAAAGCCGCTCCGCCACAATGTGCGGAATGTGCCATGCAAATCTCGAATGTGTTCCAGGAGGTAAGTGGTAACGCGCTCGACGTCGCAACAATCGAGGACGTGGAGGCGGGCAACGGGCAAGGGGACACGCCCTTATTGTCCGAGGTTGACGAGTCGCCAGGGACAACTCAGGCAAAGCCGATAATCGTTGGCAGCAACCAAAAATGGATCCACACGCTATCCACGAAACTGGAACAGAGAGACCCAGGAGCAGGTCCTCAGGGAGGAGAGCCGGAATCGACATCGAGTGTAAGTATCCATCACAAGTCTCTAGAAAATAACACAATACCAAAAGAGGTCAATACAGAGCGGGTAGCGACGATTAGCACGAAAAAGAAACTCCATTCAACTGCCGAGTTAAGTCAGAGACAAGATTCCGTGCAGACAAGGTCGGTCACCGAGGAAGCAGATTCGGTCGAAGGGAGAAAATTGCTGGTTGCCTCCCCATTTGAAGCAAAATCCATAGACCAGGAAAAAACGCACAAGATAGTCCAGAAAGAAAGTGAAGCAAAAGACGTGGTGGAAAAGCTAAGGGCGTTGGGGCGCGAAGCTGATGCACCACCAAGCGTGAGAAGCCGCCCTGCGTCATCGTCCATGTCCGGACGAATTTCATCAACTTCGGGGGAAGAGGCTCCCCACCTCTCCCAGCAGGACAAAGTAGAACTGGTTCAGCGAGTTTTTCATGCCGTGCGACTTGCCCGGCTTCGGGACGGCGAATTGCGGCTGCGGCTCCATCCACCGGAACTGGGAGCGCTTCGAGTGGAGCTCCGCGTGGAGGGCGGTGCACTCATGGCGCGACTGGAAGCGGAATCGCCTGCAGCCCGGGATTTGTTGATGGACAATTTGCCCGATCTGCGCCAGAGGTTGGCAGAGCACCGTCTGAAAATTGAACGCTTCGACGTGACACTGATGTCGCAATCGAACTCCGGAGGAGGGAGCCAGCAGCACACAGCGTCTTTCCACGCCCCGCGACCCTCTGGAATGCGGTGGAACGACCAGGGCAGTGTCATCACGGAAGAGCAGGATCATCCTGTGCTGGGTACACGATCCATCAGTAGTCTTTTTGATGTCATTGCATGAGTATAACCGGCAATAACGCGAATGATAGTGTTTAAATATAGAAAACAAGGGTAGTACCGATGATAACAACACCGACCACGATTAAAGGTCAGGTGGGACCGCAGAACCCAAATGGGAAAGACGCGTTCAAAAATCTTGATCTAAGCGCGTTTCTGGCGATGATGATTGCTGAGCTTCAGAATCAGGACCCCATGAATCCCATGGATAATGCTCAGCTTTTGCAGCAGGTCAGTCAGATTCGGGAAATTGAATCCAACATGCGGCTGGTGAACACACTGGAATCACTGGCAAAAGCCCAGAATATCACGGGGGGTGCGCTCCTGATAGGAAAGCAGATCAAAGGTCTGGACGCACAGGGAAACTCTGTATCGGGCAAAGTGGATAAGGTAGCCATGGAGGGGCAGGATCTGTTTCTCTATATTGGTGACAGTAAAATTCCCATAAAAAACGTAACCGAAGTAAGTCAAGAAGGAAATACTACAGATATACACTGAGGGCTTCGTAACTGGTTTTGAGCACAAGCGTCCTAAAAATTTGAGAGTGTCTTTCCGATATGGGAAGCCAGAGGGAAGGCACTGAGCGCGCTGACAGGAATCAGGCTTTATAAAGAAGGGTGATACGGCTATGGGTCTGGCGTCCGCTTTGACAACAGCATTAACCGGCCTCACGGCAGCCGAAACAACGATCGATGTGGTCGGCAACAACTTGGCCAATGCCAACACGGTCGGCTTCAAGGCCTCCTCTGCGTCGTTCGCGACACAATTCCTTCAGACCCTCGCACTGGGTGCGATGCCAACGGCGGACTCCGGCGGCACGAATCCGCGGCAGATTGGTCTGGGGACAATGGTGGCCGATATTACCCCAAACTTCAATCAGGGAACCATCGAAGTCAGCTCCAATCCGACTGACATCGCAATCCAGGGAGATGGATTTTTTATCGTAGAAGGTCCGCAAAACGAGCGGCTTTATACACGCAACGGTATATTCAAGCTTAACTCGCAGAATCAACTGATCACGATCACGGGCAATCGTGTTCTGGGATACGGAATCGATGAGAATTTCCAGGTTCAGGAGACCGATCTCCAACCGATCACAATTCCGATCGGTTCGGAGGCTGTGGCGAAAGCGACGGAGAATGTCTATTTGGAGGGAACCCTTTCGCCCACTGGGGATATTGCCACCACTGCATCGCGGATCCAAACGCCAATTCTGGGGGACGGAAGATACAGCCGACCGGAAGACCGCCTGACACCCGGTTATTCACCGGAACCGAATGTCAGCAGTGTGATTCCCAACAGTCAGAGTGTAGGAGGAGGACTGGTCGCTGGAACAACGTATGAATATCGCATTGTTTTTGCCCACGGCCAGTATATTCCGGGACCACCGCAGCAGCCGCCCGCCATGAGCGAGGGAATGTATTCGAGTATCATCTCAGCCACGGTAGGAGCGGGTAATGACGCGCTCGAGCTGACCAATCTGCCAACTGATCCGACGGGGAAATACGATTATATCCGGATCTATCGACGAACAGCCGGTGATACTGATTTTAAATACGTGGATGAGATTCCCATGGGGACCACCACGTATCTGGACACAAAGGCCGACGCAGCCCTCGGCCCGGCCATGAACACAACCCTTCTAAGTGGAAACTTTACTTACTATGTGGCCTTTGAAAAAGACGGACGAATCAGCCGACCAGGACCGATCAGTGACCCAATAAATGTTCTTAATGGCCGTGTCGTATTAAGTAACCTACCGACGGGCAATCCTGCCGAGTGGAACAATCGATATATCTATCGGTATTCACCAACAGATACTCAGTATCATCTTGTGGCGATTGTCAACGGTGTGACCGATCCGAACGTGGTGTTGACCGACTCCATGTCGGATGCGGAGCTGCTCACAAAGCCTGTTCTCGACATGGACGGGCCGAAGATTATACCCTCCACGAAGCTGGTGGACGTCCTGCGACGGGACGGCTCAACCTACGAACATGTATTTCAGGAGGGGGTTCTCGAATTTTCGGGCATTAAAGGTGGCCGGACTCTTGATAAAAAACAGTTGACGATTACCAACTCCACAACCGTGCAGGACCTCATTGATTTCATGGTGCAGGCGATGGGCATCCAGGTGCCCACCGATGACCCATCGAATCCCATTCCCAAGTCGCCTCCGCCGGATCCGCCCGCCGAGCCACAAACGAGCCCGGGCGGGCTGGTCAGCACGGATGGACGGATCATTCTTACCGGAAACAATGGAAAAGACAATGCCATTGATATCGGCATGTCGGGAATGCTGTTACGGTTTCCCGATGGTGTCACGACGACGGTCAATCTTCCCTGGACAACCATCCAGCAAGCGGTGGGAGAAAGTGCGGTGACCGACTTTCTCGTCTATGATTCGCTGGGAATTCCCATTCGGGTTCGATTGACCGCGGTGTTAGAGGCCCGGGATAGTACCAAAACCGTCTATCGCTGGTTTGCCGATTCTCCGGATAATGACCCGGTATCGGGTGCCGATATTTCCGTGGGAACCGGATTAATCTATTTTGACGGTGAGGGCAATTTTATTTCCGCAACCAACAATAAGATTTCTATCGAGCGGCGGCATGTGTCGGCACGCTCACCGCTGGAGTTTACGCTGGATTTCAGCAAAATCTCCGGTTTGGCTGCGAAAAACAGCACGTTGATGGTATCCCGCCAGGATGGGTCGGCGCCCGGCGTGCTGACGAGCTTCATCATCGGCGAGGACGGGCTGATCCGGGGTGTTTTCTCCAACGGTGTGACGCGAGATCTCGGTCAGATTCGCCTGGCACGGTTTGCAAACCCGGCTGGACTGGTTCAACGGGGTCAAAACCTGTATGCGGAAGGGGTGAATTCGGGGCTTCCCGTGCTGGGCAACCCCGGCGAGCAGGGCATCGGAACGCTGGTGGCGGGAGCTGTGGAGCTTTCCAACACGGACATCGGTGCAAGCCTGATCGACCTCATACTGGCCTCCAGCATGTATCGGGGAAACACCCGGGTGATCAGTACCGTTCAGCAAATGCTGGACGAGTTACTGTCGCTGCGACGTTGATTTTGGCAGGAGATGAGCTATGGTATGTCGAGCGGCTGGGGTCTCAATCGGGTGACCCCGGCCGTTCCTGGCATTTGCTAATCGCTTAAAGAGCTTTTAGGGCAGAGGGACCAAACTTCGGCTGTGCAAATTGGCTTTCAAGAAAACACTTCCGCTTGCCAGCACGTGCACGGCAAAGGGTCAGGATGGTATGCGTCAAGGTGGAAATGCAGGAGCCAATGCGAACGGAAAGTCACTATGATTCGTTTAACCCGATTAAGTGGCGAGCCTTTTATTCTCAATGCGGACCTTATCTGCTATGTTGAGGAAAGGCCGGATACATATATCACTTTGACGACGGGCGAACGCGTGGTGGTACGGGAATCGATGGACGAGGTCCTGCGGCGCGCGGTCGCCTACCAGCAGGCCAAATACTGGCTCCCTCCGCACAGGCCCGCGCATGGCCATTCCGGTGACACCGCGAAGGAGGCTTCCTGAATATGGATATTGCGTCCGTCATCGGAATTCTGGGTGGTTTTCTGTTGATTGTGGTGTCGATCGCAATAGCACCCGGCGCCTCGGCCAAGGCGTTTATCGATTATCCTTCCATTGTGATGGTGGTGGGCGGTGCGATCGCAGCCTTACTCACTTCTATGCCGTTGCGGGATGTATTGAAAATCGGGGGAGTTATAAAAAAAGTTTTTTTCAATAAAAGTGATGATGTATCGGCACTCATCCAGCAGATAGTCTCTCTCGCAGAGACGGCGCGCCGCGATGGACTTCTAGCGCTGGAGAACCGTTTGCCGGAGATCTCTGACCCATTTATTGTGCTCGGGGTGCAGATGGCGGTGGATGGGACCAGGCCGGAAGTTATGGAGGATATTCTCCGCACTGAAATGGACGCCGTGGCGGCACGGCACCAGACTGGAAAGCTGATATTCGACCAGATCGGTAAGTTCGCGCCCGCTTTTGGAATGATCGGAACGCTAGTCGGGCTGATCATCATGCTGGGGAACATGAGCGACCCCAACGCGATCGGTCCGGGGATGGCGGTGGCCCTCCTCACAACGCTTTACGGGGCAATTGTGGCCAATGTGGTGGCTCTTCCCATGGCGGAAAAACTTGCACATCTTTCCCGTGAGGAACAAATACGCATGGAAATCGTCGTCCGCGGAATTATGGCGATCCAGGCCGGCGAAAATCCGCGGGTTATCGAGCAAAAGCTCCGGACATTCGTGCCGCCCAAGGCCAGGAAACAGCAGGAACAGAAAAAGGCGGCATGATCTGGCCGTGGCGGATCGGTTGAAACCTGAAGGTAGCCAGCATGGGACGATTGAAGCAGGAGTCCTCAGGTGGAGGCGGTGGGGCACCGGAGTGGGTGCTCACCTACGGTGATATGATGTCGCTCCTGCTGACGTTCTTCATCATGCTGGCTGCCTTGAGCGAGGTCAAAAAAGAGGACCAATTCGAGGCCCTCGCGGAAGCACTTCGGCGACGGTTCGGGAAATATGTGTCTCTCGATGAGCTGGCTCTCTACTACAAGCCGACGGTGGCCACCCCTCTTAAATCGGTGAGCGAAGGCCGGGAAAAGCTGGCCAAGACTTTGGAAGGGGCGAGTAAAGTGAAAGGACCTCGTGGCCGGGAGGCAAAGGTCCGGGCGATTCGGCCGGGGGATGAAGCGACGACGGGTGGGGTCGTGTTCTTTGAGGAAGGCACCGATCAGCCGCTCCCGGGATTCGACGAGGCGCTCAAAAAGATTGCCGAATCCCTGGCGGGAAAACCCCAAAAGATCGAGATACGCGGGCATACCTCGGCCAGGCCGCTGCCCCCGGGATCTCCTTTCCGCACGCATTGGGACCTTGCTTATGCCGAATGTCTTCGGGTGATGGGAAAACTCGTGGAACTGGGGATCGAACCGGAACGGATTCGGATTTCCGTTGCTGCGGCCAACGAACCGCTTTACACGGATCCAGATCCGGAAAAGCGGAAGCAAAACGCCCGGGTAGAAATAGCCCTCCTCAACGAGCTTACCACAAGTGGCAGCATTTTCCCGTCGAAAGGGGGGTAGTTTAGCGCAATCTGGTTCTTTCACCGAGTTGCCCATTCCTCTTGTTTTGCTAAGTCATCTCGTCTCATCCAAGCTGTTCTTGTTCTATAGTTTCATTAAGGAGCGAGTCTTCTCCAGTGGATCTCAGTGGGATAGGTACGGTGTCTTGTCGAGCGCGTCTGATTTGATTCCCGGAGTTTTCAGCCGTTAAGGATGGGAGACTTCTCAATGGCAAGCGCTGCCGAGAATGCTGGAAAGAAAGAGCAAACCGATCAACAAACTGCTGGTCATTCCACGCATCATGGGGCGATTCGGCTCAAATTGGCCGGTTTCATCGTAGGCCTGGTGGCGGTGGAAGCCCTTGCCGCGTACTTCATCCTGCCCGGTTCCACAAACGCGGGGCCCCCATCTCAGGAAAGTGAGAAAGTAGCGGCGAGTGCTGACACCCCGCACCAAACGGCGGCACCGGTTTCTGTGCCGGAAACGCAGATCGATCCGACGCAGGGGTTGGGAACCCCTGGGTCGGGCACGGAAGTTGAAGTGGACCTTGGGGAGTTCAGTGTCACTTCTTACCAACCCACCACACAGACGACGCTGAGAATTGACTTCCACCTGTGGGGGACAGTGGACCAGTCGCTGGAGAAGGATTTTCAAGCGGCATGGGCCAAAGCAAACAATCGGGTGAGGGACCAGATTTTGGTGATTGTCCGCAGCGCCGAACTGTCAGAGTTGACCGACGCCGGATTGGGGTTGATCAAAAGAAAGATTTTAGAGAAAGTTAACCACGCACTGGGCAAGCCCTACCTGAAGAGCGTCGTCTTCAGCGAGTTTTCGTTCCTTGAGCAATAAGGTCGAGGCTCGATCGGTGGCTGCGGCTGCCGAAGTGCCCAGCCCTTTCGCGCCAGGTTGATCACGGAAGTCCCCGGACAAGGAAGGGATTCCCATGGCGGGCGACGAACAACTCAGCCAAGAAGAAATCGAAAAGCTGCTACAATCGGCGAAGCGGCAACCAGCAGGCAACTCTTCCGCTGCTCTGGACGGAACGGCCGCGAATGCGGCCGACGATGCCAACCGACCGCTTTCTCAGGATGAGATAGAAAAGCTTCTGCAACAGGCGGGACGATCGCCGGCAACACCACCCCCCGCGGCGAAACCGGCTCCCTCCGCCAGCACAACCTCGGAGGGTGCAGAGGCCCAAATTCATCCGGCCGATCTTGATTATCTATTTCGGCAGGCGGAGCAGGCGCTGGCCTCGCTGGAGTCCGACCAAGCGGGAAATCTGCCGCCGGGGTTGGCCCCCTTCGAGTTCACGGAGTTTTCTGGTGCCCCTCCCTCAACCCAGGCGGCAACGCTCGACCTCCTGAAGGAAGTTGAACTGGACGTTCAGATCGAGCTTGGCCGCACGCGGTTGTACCTCGAGGATGTGCTTCGCCTCCGCAAGGGAGCGGTGGTCACCCTCGACAAACTCGCTGGCGATCCCGTCGATATCTATGTGAACGGACGGTTGATCGCGCGGGGAGAAGTGCTCGTTTTGAACGATAACTTTTGCATTCGAGTCGCGGAGCTCGTGGCGGGGCGGCAACCACAGGCGGATGCCGAAAATTAATCTGGGCGGCCGGACAATAATTTCATCGATAGAGGGATTGATTTTAGAGGAATGAATAAATAATCAGGGCAACGAATCAATTGGAAAGCGCGCCTGGAAAGGAGTCCCAGTGTGGCGCGAAGACTGTCTAATAAAGATGGCAATATTCGTCCTTTAGTCCTCGCGCTGTATTATAACGCGGGGGCGGTTGTGCCTTCACTTCTTTTTCCACCGGCGTACCATCTCAGCAGGCACCTTATTCCCTATCCATGCCAGGGGGTGCGAACCGGTTCGATTCTCGTTCTCTTACTCTGTTTTTGTCTGGTGCTTTCTCCACGGGTAGGACAGGGGCAGGCGAGTCAGGGTTTTCCGGATCAATGGCCGACCAATCCGGGCGGGGTTTCCCCCGGATTTGACGCCCCAGCGCATAGTAGTCAATTCTCGCCTGGTGTGGTGGAACCTTCTCGCTTGGACAATTCCAGGGCGGTCGGTCCAAGTGCCGCTGCCGGAGTGCGGATGAAAACGCTAAACCCAGGTGAAAGCGCTGCGTCAGGCTTTTCTGCGGGACAGGGGACCTCCATGGTCGCAGGACCCAACAGCGTGAGGGAAGCACCGCCGGGTGGCGGGGAAGGAATCCGGATTTCCCGGCGTGATCCCGAAAGGCGGGGGCCGACCTCGACACCGAGCCCTGTCCAGCGTTTCGCGCCATGGGTTACGACGATCGGCGCGCTGGCGGTGGTCGTGGGTGCTTTCTTCGTATTCGTCTGGGCGCTCCGTCGCATCAACCCGCAGGGCCACCAGGTTCTACCTCGTGAGGTGGTCGAAGTGCTGGGCCACACGTCGCTTTCCGCGCGGCAGCGCCTCTGCCTGATTCGCCTGGGACGGAAGGTCATCCTTGTGGCGATGAGTACCGACGCTGTCGAGCCGATTGCCGAGATCGATGATCCAGTTGAGGTGGACCGGCTTGTGGGTTTGTGCGCGTCACAACGGCCGCACAGCTCCACCCAAGCCTTTCGCCAGCTTTTCAACAACTATGTCAACGGACACGAAATTGCAGATAGATAGTGCATTTTTTGAATAACAGGGGAAATGGCCGCTATATTCCGCCATGGCCGAAATAACTTTGACCGTGAGAGACCCTTCGGGCGATCCGCGATGCTATTTGCCCGTCTGCGGTCTGTCGTGCGGCGTTGCCCGATGGTGTGTGTCTGTACATTCCTTCTGGCAGCGGTGACGTCACTCTGTGGACCGCGGGCCCTTGCGGATATTCCGGCTTCCAATCGGCCGCTGTCGCTGGAATTTCCTTCCACCTCGACCAATTCGGGAAGTCTCTCGCTGCTCGATCCGCAAAACTGGACCAGTCCGGAGGGACTCTCCAGTGCCCTCAAAATCATGCTTCTTCTGACGGTGCTGAGCCTGGCGCCGGCAATTATTCTCATGACGACTTCTTTTATTCGCGTTATTGTTGTTCTAAGTCTTCTCCGCCAGGCCCTGGGTACTCAAAACCTGCCACCGAGTCAGGTGATTACCGGTCTATCCCTGTTCATTACCCTGTTTATCATGACCCCAGTATGGCGGGAGGTTTACCAGCAGGCAATTGTTCCCTACCAGCAGCGCCAGATCAGTCTGGAGGAGGCATGGGAACGCGGGCAAAAGCCAATTCGCCGGTTCATGTCGTTGCAGATTGAACGGTGCGACAACGCCGAGGACGTGTGGCTGTTTTTGCGGTACGCGCACCTCGAAAAAGAACCGGAAACCTACGACGATGTGCCCCTTCAGATTCTGGTGCCGGCGTTCATGCTCAGTGAATTGAAAACTGCTTTTTTAATTGGTTTTCAGATATTCCTGCCGTTTTTGATTATCGACATGGTTGTTTCCACGGTGTTGGTGTCCATGGGCATGCTCATGATGCCGCCTGTGCTGGTATCGCTCCCGTTCAAGTTGCTCTTGTTTGTGCTGCTGGACGGCTGGCATCTGGTGGTGGGCATGCTGATGGAAAGCTTTCAGCCGATCACCTGAGCTTTGCTCCGGCGGGCTTCAAAGAGGAACTAATTCTTTAAAAAAGAGAGTTTTACGTTCAGTTAACCGCCAGTCGACGAGATTAAGGAGTTTGCCATGGATACACAGGCCGCGGTGGACTTATTCAGGACAGCGATTTGGGTGGGATTTCTCATCAGTGCTCCCGTTCTTCTAGCAGGAATGGCCGTCGGACTGGTCCTGGGGCTGCTCCAGGCGGTGACGCAGATTCAGGAGCAAAGCCTGGTGTTTGTTCCCAAGGTTGCCGTGATGGTTATTGTCTTTTTACTCACATTGCCGTGGATGCTGGTACAAATGATTGAATATTCGCAGGAGTTGCTGAAAAGCATGTCGGGTATTATTTATTAACAGGAATGGTCATTCGAGCCACCCAAATCTGGCGGATACTAAAAAAGTGACTGTTTATTTCGGGCTGGATACCCATCGGATACGGAAGTGCGCGAGGGAAACAGCGAAGGGATGAATGGTAATTTCAGCGTGAACGGTTGGCTATCCACGTGCAATGCCTTGGGAACGATGCACGAAGCGACGCAGTCGGAATCGCAAAAGGTGAGATGGTCGCTTACTTGCTGAATCAGTTTATCGTGCTGATGCTCGTCTTTATCCGCATGACGGGCCTGGTTCTTTCCGCGCCGGTACTTTCCCATCGTCTTGTGCCGATGCAAATTCGCGTTCTCCTGGCACTGGGCCTGGCCGTGCTGATTTTACCCGTGGTGACCGTTCCCCTGCCGCAGGTCGCGAATATTCTGGAATTTGCTTTGATGGTAGCGTCGGAACTGGCCGTGGGGTTTGTCCTGGGGTTGGGGGTGATGTTGATGATCCAGGGGATGCAGTTGGCGGGGGAGATCGTCTCGCGAATGGCGGGGTTGGGAATCGGCGACATTTACGATCCAACAAGCGATAGCGAGCTATCCGGCTTCAGTCAGTTCCTCTTCATCGTGGGATTGATGGTATTCCTGGTGACGGGTGGAGAAAAGGCCCTGTTGAGCGGGATTCTGGAAAGCTACGCGGTTCTTAAACCCGGTGTCGTGCTTTCGGTTCATGATGCGGCCACACTTCTTCTGGATTGTGTGACGCTCAGTTTCGTTTTGGCGGTTCGGGTGGCCGCTCCCGCCATGGCGGCCCTGCTCACCATGACGCTCGTTCTGGGGCTGATTAGTCGAACCCTGCCTCAGCTCAATCTTCTCATGCTGGGTTTTGGGCTGAATGGCATGGTGGCGCTGGGGACGCTCCTTCTTTCGATAGGATTCATTGTGATGATCTTTGAGCAGGACCTGGCCAACACGTTTCAGCGGGTGTTTCCCTGGACGGCCGGATCCTAACGGGAGTGATCGTCCCGACCGCAAGCCATGCCGGACGATGCTGGTGAAAGAACGATCGAGCCAACGCAGCACCGGCGACAGAAGGCCCGCGAGGAAGGGCATGTCGCGCGGAGCTCGGACCTCGTCTCGGCGCTGGTTTTACTGGCAGGAACAGGTGCGCTCTTGGTCAGCGGAAGGGCCCTTGTGGAAACGGTGGTCGGCTTGACGGAGCGTCATCTTGGTGGCGAAGCCTGGCTGACAACCGACGTGAACACGACCAGCGCCATGTTCCTTGAGGTAACCCAGGAGATCGGACAGGCACTGGCGCCGCTTCTGTTGGCGGTGGTGATTGCCGCGGTGGTGGGACATTTTATTCAGTTCGGTTTCCTGTTTTTGCCCCAGAAGGCTGCCCCCGATTTGACACGGATTGATCCGCTCAAAGGCTTCGGGCGAATTTTTTCCCTGGCGAATATTGTGCGCTTATTATTCGGCATATTCAAGATTTTAGTCGTGGGAGCTGTGGCGGCTGTCTATCTGGCATCGAAAGTCGATTCGATATTTCTTCTGGGAGCATTGTTGCCCGGGGAGATTGCCAGTTTCCTCGCGGAGTTACTCGTCTGGACAACGCTCCGGCTGGGGATCGCGCTGTTGATTCTGGCGATTCTTGATTTTGGATTCCAGTACTGGAAGCGCGAGCAGGACTTGAAAATGACCCCTCAGGAATTACGCGAAGAGCTGAAAAACCTTGAGGGTGATCCCCAAATTGCGGCGAGACGCAAAGTCGTTCAGCGGCAACTGATGCTCAATCGGGTCAACCAGGCGGTGCCCAAGGCGGACGTTGTGGTGACCAACCCCACGGAGTTGGCGGTGGCGCTCAAGTATGATCCCGAGACGATGGCGGCCCCGGTGGTGGTAGCCAAAGGAGCGGGCCTTGTCGCACAGCGAATCCGCAAACTGGCCGAAGAGCACGGTGTCCCCGTCATCGAGAAGAAACCGCTGGCCCAGGCGCTGTATCGTACCGTGGAGGTGAATCAGCCCATTCCGGAAGACCTGTACGCAGCCGTTGCCGAAGTGCTGGCCTACGTCTATCACCTGAAAGGCAAAAAGGTGCCACCGCCGAAGGCCGCATGAGCGATCCCCGCATTCACGGAGGGACACGCATGCGTTCGGCAAGCCAGGCCAATGCTCCGTTGTACGACCTGGTCACGCGGGACGGGGCGACGAGGTCTGAGAGGACCTGGGAACGTCGGCCGGATCGTTAGACGGCGGTAGGGGGTACCCGTATTTTTCGAAGAAAAACCGCCACCGACGGGCGATTTCTCGCTGAACGGCCGGATCCAGCTCAAATTTATTCCGCTTGTAGTTGGATCGCTCGGCAATGAATTGGCGGAGGCGCGGCCGGACGATCTCGAAATCGCCAAGGTCGAGCTCCCGGTAGAGCCTTTCCATTTCCCGCTCGGGATCGGCGACGAGGGCTTCGTAGCTGACCTCGGCCAGTTGGCCGGCCGGGACCAACGGTCTTGCCCGTTCAAATGCCTCGTACATCCGGCAGAAAGTTGTCAATACCCGTTCTTCCAGGCCCTGATAGTGGGGAACTTGCAGGCCTTCGTCCTTGGAAAGTCGCTTCCAAAGGTTAATCGTCGAAGGATAAACGGCCAGCGGATCGCGGTAGATGTGAACGAATTTGGCGCGGGGAAACATCTCCAGAAGGACTTTGATCCGGCAGGTGTGAGGCGGTGATTTGAGGACGATCCGTTTTCCGCACTGGATGGTCACCGCTTTCAGGAAAGTCAAGAATGCTTTTTTCCACCGCTCAAGTTCGCGCTGGGGCACGTCTTCGAGAGTCAAATAGGCATCATAACGAGGTGGTTCGTTGGGAAAAATCAAACTTAAATAGGGCGAGGGCACGCCCATGTTGCAGAGGGCGAATTCGTCCTCCTGAGGGCGGTTCCAGTCGAACGGCATGTTATCGATAGGGCGCATTTTGGGCATGAGGAGCCCCACCAGCGGCGCCAGGAACCAGCGAGACACGAGAAAATGGTTGGGGGCGAAGCATGCGTAGCTATCAGGAAATCCGAAACGCGGGTCGAGGATGAACATCTCGTGAAGGAGCGTTGTTCCCGACCGCCAGTGTCCGATGATGAAGATCGGGTCATCGACAAGAGGTGTGCGGGCGATCTTTCTTCCGTAGACGAGTTTCTGAATGAGGGCCAAAAAGGAATTGAAAAGCCCGATGAACGTGATGAGGATGGCCATGCCGAGACGGCGGGGGGCGATCTTGAAGCGATGGTCGGCCATCACTTTGATCCATCCCCAGAACGTAATACCATCCCAAAAACGAGGGATCCAGGGTCGATCGCGATAGCCGCCAACTTCTTTTGCCTTGACACCGTTTTTAGACATGCCTACCTCGTCCGCAGGGTTGGATGGATGGTCAACACGGAGGATTCTGGAAAGGTGAGAAGCCGAACGGCGGGGGTGCACTTCTGACATATTCTTGGCAACCTATCCAGAACTCTCATTTTATCAAAACAATTTCGGCCCGGCGACCAACCTGCGTTTTCCGATCGGGAAAACATTTCCCTCATCGGCAATGTCGCGAGTCAGAATCCAGCCCAGCACCGGAACGGGTTTTGTCATGGGCGTGGAAAGCGAAAACAATCTGGACCTTTCGGGCCGTTTTCGGTATCGTTGGCCCCCTGCGTAGGATCTCTCTTGGCAAAGGTTGCCGGAGGGTGCGGAAGCGGAATTTGGGAGAGCGGAGTGGCTGGGAATCCAGGTGTCCTTCAAACCCGGTTGAACATCGTCAAACCACAGGAGTTGGTTTTTCCTGTGGTGATTATCGCCAGTGTCATTGTGCTTCTGATTCCGCTGCCGGTGTGGCTGCTCGACTTTCTGTTAGCCACCAACATCACTGTGGCCATTATCATGCTGCTGACAACCATCTATGTGGCCACACCTTTGGAGTTTAATATTTTTCCCTCACTTCTTTTGGCGACGACGCTGATGCGGCTGGTTCTCAACGTAGCCACGACTCGCCTCATTTTGACGCGAGCGGGAGAGGCCGGTCTGGAAGCCGCGGGGAGCGTCATTCGGTCGTTCGGAGAGTTTGTGGCGGGCGACCAAATCGTCGTCGGTCTGATTATTTTTGTCATTATCGTCGTCATTCAATTTGTTGTGATCACCAAGGGGGCCACGCGTATCAGCGAAGTGGCTGCCCGATTTACTCTCGACGGCATGCCCGGCCGACAAATGGCCATCGACGCTGATTTGAACGCGGGGATCATCGACGAGAAAGAGGCCCAGCGGCGGCGGGAGGAAATCACGCGGCAGGCGGACTTCTTCGGGGCGATGGACGGTGCTAGCAAGTTTGTACGCGGTGACGCCATCGCGGGCATCATCATTACCTTAGTCAATATTATCGGCGGTTTATTCATTGGGATGGTCCAGTTGGGAATGCCGTTCTCTCAGGCGGCGGCCCTGTACACGAAATTGACCATCGGCGACGGGCTGGTGAGCCAGGTTCCGGCATTTCTGATCTCCCTTGCCGCCGGTTTGCTTGTAACGCGGAGCAGCAGTCAGGTTAATTTGCCTGCCGAATTTCTTCGTCAGATGTTTGGTCGTCCGCAGACCCTTGCCGTGGCCGGGGGATTTTTGGGGATTCTGGTGTTCACACAACTGCCGACCCTGCCTCTTCTGACCATTGGCGGGGCCTGTGCGGTGTCCGCCATTCTGCTCTCCCAGAAGGCCAAGAAAAAGAAGCTGACTGAAGAGGCCAAAAAACAGGCGGAAACTGCCAAACCACAGGAAGAGCGCATCGAGGATTATCTCCTGGTGGACCCGATGGAGCTGGAGATCGGTGTCGGGCTGATTCGCCTGGCGGATCCCAAACGCGGCGGGGATTTGCTCGAGCGCATCCACCGCATTCGTAAGAATATCGCGGCGGACATCGGGATTATCCTACCGAAGGTCCGCATTCGCGATAACTTCCAGCTCGATCAGCATCAATACCGAATCAAAATCGCCGGCGCACCAGTCGCCACAGGGACGGTTTATCCGCAGTTGCTCCTGGCCATGGACTCCGGCATGACGACGGGGAAGATTGAGGGCATTGAAACTCGCGATCCGGCCTTCGGTGCACCCGCGCTATGGATTGAGCCGTCGCTCAAGGAGAAGGCGGAGATGTACGGCTATACGGTGGTCGAACCGGCGGCCGTGATCGCCACGCATCTGACGGAAACCATTCGGCGGCATGCGGACGAAATTCTTACCCGCGATGCTACCAAACATCTGATCGAAGAGCTGAAAAAGACTTCGCCCGCCGTTGTGGAGGATCTCATCCCCAACGTGATGCGTTTGGCGGAGGTGCAGCAAATTCTGCAGAACCTGCTGCGCGAAGGTGTGTCGATTCGGCAGCTTGGATTGATTCTGGAGACACTGGGCGACTATGCACCGCGGACGAAGGATCCCATTTTGTTGACCGAATTTGTCCGTGCCCGATTGGCCCGTGCGATTTCCACACGCTATCGCGATGCCGAGGGGCGGATGATGGTGGTCACGCTCGATCCTGCCCTGGAGGATCGGATTCGTGCCGGATTCGATCACACGGAGCGGGGCCTGTTTATCAGAATGTCACCCCAGAGCATCGAGGCCCTTTGCCGAGCCATCGGCAAGGAAATTTCCAAATTGACCACGCAGCACAGGCCACCCGTCCTGCTGGTCAGTCCGCAGATTCGGGCCGCCTTGAAGGAGATGACAGCCCCCTATTTACCCCAGCTTGTGGTGCTCAGCTATAACGAGATCACGCGGGACACGAAGATCGAGGCCGTTGGAATGGTGACGGACACCACGTGATGAAGATTGTCAATGAACGTGCGGATGGAAAAGACGGAATCTGACACAGGGCGCATAACGGGAAGAGCGAGGTAAGCGACAAGAGATCAGGCCAAGAAAGTAAACGTTGATCACACCGTCGGTGTTACGGGAAAGGAAAAGCACATAAAGGACATAGCGACAGGCAATTTTTCCATTGTCCAGTGGGGAGCTTTCGGTTGGGGAACTTGATTATGGACAACGTGGAAATTCGGACATTTCGGGCCAGCACAATGCATGAAGCGTTGGCGCTGGTGCGACGGGAGATGGGGCCCGACGCGGCCATTCTGCGAACGCGCGAAGTCCGCGCGCGTCGCTGGTTTGGGCTGTTGCCCGGACGACCGGAAATTGAAGTGGTCGCCTCGTTTGGTGTGAATGTACCGAGCCGTTTGCCTGCGGAGACGGGCACGTCTTCGCCATCCCGCCGCCCGCCCGCGGAAGGTGGTCTATCACTGGAACAGCCGGCGCCGGAAACCCGCGCGCTGATTCTCCGCGCAGCCCACGCGGGCATGGAGGTCCAGCAAAAGCTGGAAAACATGGAGCACATGCTGCGCAGCCTGTGCCGCCGAGCCGGCTCTTCCGGGCTGTACGATTGGCCGGAGCCCCTGTTTCGGGTGTATGCCGATCTTATCGACGCGGACCTCAGCGAGGAGGATGCGCGAGAACTGCTGGAACGCGTTCGAGGAGAATCCCTGCGAGACCGAATGGACGAGCCGATGCTCATTAAGGCTCGGCTGGCAAGAATTCTGGAAAGCGAGCTGGCGGCCACTCAGCCGATTAGGTTGACTCCCGGGCGATGTCGGGTGTGTGCCCTGGTTGGACCCACCGGCGTCGGAAAAACGACCACCATCGCGAAACTCGCCGCCAATTTTCGGCTGCGGGAGAACCGCCGGGTGGGGCTCATCACCATGGATACCTACCGCATCGCCGCCGTCGAGCAACTTCGCACCTATGCGGACATCATCGATCTGCCCATGCGCGTGGTATCAACGCCTCGCGAAATGCAGGAGGCCGTTAGGAGTTTTGAAACGCTGGACCTTGTCCTTATCGACACGGCAGGACGAAGTCCCAAAGATGACATCAAAATCCGTGAGCTGCGCACACTCCTCACGGAAGCTGCGGCGGACGAAATCCACCTGGTGCTGAGTAGCGTGGCGGGAACAAAGGCCCTGCTGCAGACCCTTGAGCGGTTCCGGACGGTACGGCCAACGGCGCTCATTCTCACCAAGCTCGATGAATCGCCTTCTTTCGGCGGACTGCTGCCGGTGTTGCGGGCTGCCGGGCTGCCCCTCAGCTATCTCACAAACGGTCAAAACGTCCCCGATGACATCGAGACGGCGCAACCCGCCCGAGTAGCACGGCTGATTCTGGGGATGGAAGGTCTCGTGAAGGAGCCGCACGCGTAATCACTGCAAAACGTTCGGGAACACGAACAACAAATCGTGGCATCGAGCTTAGGCGCTTTAGGTCAGCAGGGCCACGTGACCCGCAGGTAAAATCGTGAAACAACGGCATTCGGTCAGTACATGAGCAGGAAGGAGGCTGAAGCGTAACCCGCAAGAAACAGGCTGTTGCACCGCAATAAAGCGGCAGTGTCGTACTGCGAGTAAAGAATGGACGTTCGTTGCACACGACATACGTTGACCATGCAAGACCAGGCGTTTCGGCTGAGACAACTGGTTGTGGAAAGACGCCGGGGCAAGTTCCCATGGCCGAGCATTTTTCGCGTCGGGGTGTGGGGGGTGCAGGTGGGTGTGGGCGCGACGACGGTGGCTAAAGCTCTTCACGCATCTTTACGGTTACGGGGACTTAAGGCCCAGTACGTAGGTTCGCGAATCGGTAACACCCGCGTGCGTGAGGCGATGGAGTCGGACGGTTTCCTCCCGCCTTCGGAGGGACCTGATCTGAACACTGAGGCAATCCGAGCGGAGCACGGTCTGCTTGGCCATAACGCGCGAGAGTTACTGGCTGACGACGGATTATTCACGCGGGAAGTTGATCTCTCCCAGGTGGCGACAACACCAACCTTTAAAGAGGAAGGCGGGTTAAGTTCCATTTGCTGGATAGTGACGGATTGCGAATCGGGCGAAGGGGAAGCTCCCAATACCGATTGGAGTTTCTTCGAGGCGGTCGTGCTTGTCACGACTGCGGAACCCCTTGCTGTGATGACGGCCTACAAGTGGCTCAAGCGTTTTCGCGATCACGGAGTTCCCCAGCGGAGTATCGTGGTGGTCAATCGCACGCGTGATGTGACCGTTGGCACGGAAATGGGGCATCGACTCCAGGTTGCCTGCGAGCGGTTCATGGCCGTCAGTCCCCCGATTGCCGTACTTCCGGAGGTGTCCAGCTTGCGAGAAACGACCGTAAGGTTGCGGTCCTCGGAAAACGGGGGGAACCATCACCAGGTGGGTGACAGCGCCGTGGCAGAGCACGCGGAAGGATGGCAATCCGAGAAGACGTGGTGGAAAGCGATCAATGGATTGACGGAGTGCCTCTACCGGCTGGTTTTGCCCGGGAATCCGTTTGCGGTTGGCCTAGCCCATCGGACAGGGCAGGACGAAGGTAGGGATCTGGCAAACTATACCGAGGAAAATGTTTATACAGGCTCAGTGGAAGATTTCGGTGGAGGAAAACAGCCTAAAGATCAAGAAAACCTCTGAATGTTGAACGCCACTTTGGCCGATAAAAATGGAGCACTCGAAGAATGTCTGGAATAAACCACAAGGCCCCTGATTACCTATCTCGGCCAATAAAGCTACAAAACTTGGGCAAGATTCGATTTTTCCACCAGAAAGTGGATCACCACCGTGGGTCGGATTTGCGCCGGAATCTTGGGACCTTTGGCGATGGTCGGTGCCATCGTTCATGGTTTGATCCACGGCGCGGATGTCAATGAAATCCTCTGGCGAAGTTGGGTGTGCCTTGTGGTTTTTTCCATTGTGGGAGGCGTTCTGGGGATCATTGCGGAGTCGGTCATCAGGGAGTCCATTCAACAGCGGTTGAAAGAAGAGCTGGCAAGCCGGGCTCAATCCTCTCAAGCTGCAGGGACGACTTGAAAAATTCCCATGGGGGGTGAAATCGGCGGGCGGGAATCGGGGAACCAGAGGGAATCATTGCAATATCGGTAGTGGCATCACGATCCAGGCACGGGGGAGACGCAAGGATGAGTCGCCCGAGAGCCACAAAGGCAGCGGCATCATCGACCGCGGTTCGATCTCGGCAGAAAACAGTCACACAACAGAAAACGGTGGATTCAAAGAGTTCATCTGGAGAGCGCACCATCAGGGAGGATGCTATGCCCACCACTGTCGCTCCGGAGGATGTGGAGCAGCTTTGGATCGAGTTCAAGAAAAACCCTCAAAATCAGGAATTGCGCAATCGTCTTATTGAAATCTACCTGCCCCTGGTGAAATACAACGCCGAACGAATCTGGGCGAGACTGCCTGAGGGCGTCGAGCTGGACGATCTCATTTCGGCGGGTGTTTTCGGCTTGATGGACGCCATTGACGCCTTCGATCTTTCCCGGGGTGTCAAGTTTGAAACATATTGTGTTCCCCGGATTCGTGGGGCGATGCTGGACGAACTTCGCACCATGGACTGGGTTCCGCGGTTGGTGCGATCGAAGGCCAGCAAGCTCAACGAAGCGTGCAAAGCGCTGGAAGCCAAATTGGGGCGTCAGCCGAGTGACTCCGAATTGGCCGAAGAGCTGGGCATGACGATCGAAGAGCTGGAAAAGATGAAGATGGAGGCCAGTGCCGTCAACCTCATCAGCCTCAACAAGAAGTGGTACGAAACGGACAGCTACAAAGACGTCCGGGAAATCGACATCCTGGAGGATAAAAAGGGTGAAGACCCCACCCGCCGGATTGAAAAAAGCGATCTCATGCGCTTGATCACCAAGGGGCTCAGTCGGAACGAGCGACTCATCCTCATCCTGTATTACTATGAAGAGCTGACAATGAAAGAAATTGGCGCGACGCTCGATCTCTCGGAAAGCCGCGTCAGCCAGATGCACAGCGCCATTGTCCAGAGGCTACAGCAGCAACTCACACGTCGCCGTGCCGAACTGGGCACGTAATTCAGCAGCGATTTCCCTGAGCTGTTCTCCCCGCAATTGTGCGTAGGCCCTGCGATACGTCCCTTCGGGTGTCTCCTGAAAGGGACGCATTTTTTCCCTCCTGCACCTCTGCCAAAATAGTTGGCGCACTGACCTACCCCACGTTGTTTCCGCACCAGGAAAGGCGTGTGAACCCCGGCAACGTCTTGAGAAACGTAAGATTTAGCCCGGAGGAACCAGCTTGTCGGGTCCGTTTTTCCCGGAGGGACGTGCTTGTCACGTCCACCGTCGAACGTTCGATCCTCCATTCCCTGTCACCGGGCACGACAAGCGTGCCCCTCCGAAAGATTCCTCGGAGGGACCTGCTCCTCGGAGGGACCTGCTTGTCAGGTCCGCCATTGAACGTTCGATTCTCCATTGCCTCTCACCGGGCACGACGAGCGTGCCCCTCCGAAAGATTCCTCGGAGGGACCTGCTTGTCAGGTCCATGTCCCGCCGGTTAAACGGTAGGGGCAATTCATGAATTGCCCCTACAACACATTCAGGCTTTGACTGCTCCCAGGTCCCAACGAAAAGTGGGGATGAGTCCGAGTTGCTGGCTGCTTGCATCGCTGCCGCCAATCGTTATAACACCTGGTGGACCTTTGGACGCCATCTGGTGAATCTGTGGAGCTGTTTAGTCCTACAGGACGCGAGGGTGAATTCCATGAAGCGACCGACGCTCTTGGTGGCAACGATTGCTTTGCTAGCGGTGGCCGGGCGGACTGCCATCGCCGTTGATAACAAAGTGCTTCGCCCCGACTATCGTCTGGACGACGCACGCTTTGGAAAACTGAAGACGCTCGACGATTACTTTCCTTTTCATCCGCCTCAGGATTTGAAGACCTGGGAAGCACGGCGGGAGCGCGTGCAAAGACAGGTTCTCGTGGCTGCCGGGCTTTGGCCCATGCCAGAGCGACCACCTATCCATGCCGTGATCCACGGGCTTGTGGATCGCGGTGATTATACGGTCGAAAAGGTCTATTTCGAGAGTTATCCGGGCTTCTACGTGACCGGCAATCTGTACCGTCCTAAGAATGGGAAGAAGCCCTATCCCGCGGTGCTCAGCCCTCACGGTCACTGGCAAAATGGCCGTTTTTATGATGCCGGCCCGGAAAAGGTCCTCTGGGACATTGTGAATGGAGCCGAGCGTTTCGAACGCGGTGGACGCTATCCACTCCAAGCCCGGTGCGTTCAGCTTGCCCGGATGGGCTGCATTGTCTTTCACTACGACATGGTGGGCTATGCCGACAGCGTGCAACTTCCCCATCGGCCTGGTGTGCGGGCACACATGAACACACCCACGCGCTGGGGTTATTTCAGCCCTCAGGCCGAGCTTCATCTGCAGAACATGCTCGGTCTGCAAACGTTCAATTCCATCCGGGCACTGGATTTTTTGTGCAGCTTGCCGGACGTGGACACCAAACGGATTGGGGTCACCGGGGCGAGCGGTGGGGGAACCCAAACTTTTCTTCTGTGTGCGGTCGATCCCCGTCCCGCGGTGTCGTTCCCCGCGGTGATGGTCTCCACGGCGATGCAGGGCGGATGCACCTGTGAGAATGCATGTTATTTGCGGATAGACACCGGAAATGTGGAGTTTGCCGCCCTGTTTGCCCCCAAACCGCTGGGGATGACGGCGGCGGACGACTGGACCAAGGAAATCGCCACCAAAGGTCTGCCCGAACTCAAGCAACTTTACAGCCTCTATGGCGTTCCCGACAACGTGATGGCCAAGCCGCTCCTTCAATTTCCCCACAATTACAACTATGTCTCCCGAGAGGTCATGTACCACTGGATGAACAAGCATCTCCACCTGGGTCTGAAGGAACCTGTGGTGGAGGAAGACTTCGAGCCGCTTTCGCGGGAAGAGATGACGGTTTGGGATGACCAGCATCCGCGTCCTGAGGGCGGTGAAGAATGGGAGCGGCGGTTCCTGGAAAACCTGACCACGATCACGCAAAAACAGCTCGAATCCCTCATTCCGCAGGACGCGTCGGGTTGGGCGGAATTCCGCCGGATTATCGGTGGTGCCTATGACGTGATGATTGGGCGGCCGGTCCCGTCAGCGGAGGAAGTCAAGGTCGAGACCCTTCGCTCCGAAAAGCGGGAAGATGGCGAATGGCGGGCGATCGTGATTCGTCAAACCGCACGTCAGGAGAGTGTCCCCGCGTGGCTCATTCTTCCTCCAGGTGATGTGAAGGCCACCGTCATCTGGGTGGCGGAGAATGGGAAACAGGATCTCCTGGGCGAAGAAGGCCAGCTCCACCCGGCCGCCGCCCGGTTGTTGCGTCAAGGGGCGGCGCTTCTCCTGCCGGATCTGCTGGGACAGGGGGAGGCCACCCCCGATGGAACACCGATCGTCAAAGCCCGCCTTGTCCGAGAGAATTACGCGGGTTACACGTTCGGCTATAATCCGCCAATGTTTGCCCAGCGAGTCCACGATATTCTGCTGGCTGTCCGCGCGGCCAAAATGCTCGATTCATTGGCGGAGCGACCGCTGGTTTTGATAGGCCTCAAAGGGGCAGGACACTGGGTGGCCGGTGCTCGCTGCCAGGCCGGCGAACTCGTTGATCTTGCCATCATCGACACGGGCGGCTTCCGCTTCGCATCGGTCAATGCCTTTGACGACCCCCATTTCTTCCCCGGCGCTGCGAAATACTTTGACCTCCCCGGCCTTTTGGCCCTGTCGGCGCCGCATGCGTTGTGGTTGGCGGGGGAAAATGGTGAAAAAGCAGGACTCGTGGGCCAGGTTTATCGCGCGGCCGGATCGGAAGAAAAACTCAGGGTTTTCCCGAGCTTTGCACTCCAGGTGGACGCCGAGTGGCTTAACGAATTGGCCAACTGGATGGAGAAGTGAGGAAGTTTAGGTAGAGCTGTGATAATTTAGCGAACATAAACCTGGGCCGCATTGGATCGGCTCACTCACCGTCACGGCAGCCGGCTTCGTCCGCGGAGCGTTGTTGCCATTGTCGGCGCTCGATCCGGAATCGGCGGGGAGACCCATGTTCCGCGATCACCTTTTCCCAGTAGGCTTCCATTTCCTGCTGGAATCGACGAAAAGCCTCCAACGAAACCCGGATGGGAACGGGGGTGTTTTCGTGAGCGTGACGGCTCTTTCGGCTGCAATCGAACTGGGCGCCGTTCATAACCATCCCCCTGTTGCGTGACTGGGTCTGGGAGCCACCCGCCGATCTTCCCTTTTGACGTATCGGCCGGTGGAAGGTCCCTCCTAAGCCCAGGTTTTGGTCACCGTCTCTTCGTTCTCTATTTTACCAACGCCGGTTGGCGTTGTCTTTCTATTTGCTTCGACGGTTTTGGAACGGTTTGGGTTCGCAGGGTGTTTCTGGTTTTTTGATTCGGGATTTCACCTGGCTAGTCGCGGCCATTCCCACCAACTTGAATCTCGGGTGCACCACATCGGGGTTTGAGGACACTTTCTCGACACAAGCCAAGCCAAGGCAAAGTGGTGCAAAAGCCGTGCCTTTCCTGCTTTCCTCTGTGGGAGATGCGGGGGGAGCCAACGTAACGGGAAACGGGCCAACTCGCTGCCCAGCGTGATGTCGAGACACTGGAAACAGAGAATGGTTGCTCCTTGTCAAGCTTGTCTGGGAAAATGTACAGAAAACGGGTCAAAAAAAGTGCCCGGCGGAGAAAGGAATCCCCACCGGGCAGTCACCACGGGCTGGTGGTGTTTCCTTACTTTTTAACGCCGGAAGAAAGCTAAAGTTCCGAGGAATAGCTGGAACCTCAAGGCCGGAGTGCACCGCGGAGCCCGGAAAGGTGTGCTTCTCAATTTCCGCCATGAAGGTTGGAGCAGCAGTTCCTTGAGAACCGGCGCGACAAGCGTGCCTCCGACTTATCGGCGATTCCCCGCAGTGAGGTCCATATTTTGCGGGCCGGACCTGTCAGATCGGTTCTTCAAAGGAAGAATCATCCATTTCCGTTGATTGAGCCAGGCAAGTGTTGGCTCTGCGATTCCCGGGAGGCACCAGGTTCTCTGGCCCGCTCAGGAAGTTGACGGAAGTCGACCAGTGCACGGAAGGCCCGAGCCGGGCGGGGGATCTGCTGGTCGCCGACAAGCCATTTCAATGGAGAGTGTAAGTCGGCGGGGACCATATGTTTGTGTTTGGCGTCGCTGGCGCTGTTGACGGTAGGCAACACGAAGGTGTTCCAATCGCTACGTGTGGAAAGAGATCGCCAGAGAGCCCTGGTTTACCCGGCGGGATCATGCGATACCACCGGCACGACGCAGCGCACAAGGGCTTTTCAAAGGACCGGGACGGGGTTTGTCCGAAACAACTAGTGTGGGGCGGCACGCAGGGCAGAAAGGGCGAAGGGCCTGCCACGGAACGGCTTTTCATTCAGGTTCGCAACGAGAACGGTCTCTCACCTCTCGCACACGGTTGAAAACAGATAACGCAGGAAAACTGCGAAAACACGCTTGTGGTGCGGGATTCTATTTGCTATGGCACGGACCCTGGCGGTAGGATATACTTTGCCAGGGAGAGACCATAAGCACATTGCTAATGAGGATGTGGTCTGGCCGGGGAAGCCGGTCAGGTCTGAGGTGGTGGACTATCAAAGGGAAGAGTAAAATCAGGTTCGGCGGCTGTTTGACGAGAAGACCAGGGAACGACATCAGGGGAGTTGTGCAATGCAGATTCATGGACCCAGCCATATTCATGGAGCTCAAGCGTTGAGTGGTCCGCATTTAAATCGGGCCAATCAAGTTTCGAGCTTCCAGGCGAGCACGCCCATCCAAGACGAAGTGCAGATCTCGGAATTGGGCCAGTTGCTGGATAAAGTCCATGAGCTGCCCGACATCCGGGCCGATCTTGTCGCCCGAATTCGACAGGAGATCGCGGCAGGGACGTATGAAACCGAAGAAAAATTGAGCATCGCCCTGGATCGCCTGCTGGATGAAATCGGTTGAACGTGGCGGACTATCGCGTTTCTCCCATCGAACCGCCGGAGCCTCCTCTTGTTCGCTTTGAGCGATTCCTGCGCGCGCGGGGCAGGCGGATGACCTCTCAGCGGCGCATCATTGTCACGGAAGTCTTCAGCCATCACGATCATTTCGACGCCGAAGACTTAATGGAGCACCTGCGGGAACGGATGAACTCGCGGGAGGTGAGCCGGCCCACGGTCTACAGGACTCTCAGTGAGCTCGTCGAAGCGGGGCTGCTGAAACGGATGGTCATCCGGGATCGGTATGTCTACGAGCATGAGTACGGATATCCCGAGCATGACCATCTCTACTGTCAGGGATGCCACCAGCTTTTTGAGTTTCGCAGCGAAGCCCTCCGGCATATTCGGGAAAGCGTGGCGCGGGAATATGACTTCGAGGCCGTCACGCACCGGATGATGATCATTGGCTGGTGTTCTCAATGTCGGGCCAAGCGCGACTCTGGGCAGATGGCCGACGCAAACAATCCGCCCCGGGCACAGATGTAACAGGCTCGGAGAGGAGAGATTACCTCCGGTTATTTTTTCGGAGCCAGGAATTCTGCCAGGATGTCAATCTCTTCTTTGGTCAGCAAATTCTTGCCTGGTGTCTCTGGGAAAGCGTGGTAAGACGGCATGCCGTCATTGGTTTTGGGATAGAACCGCTTGGACTTGGGATCGGCCACAAACGCGGCAATCCATTTCTTTGACCCATAACCTGTCAGATCAGGGCCGGATCCTCCACCCACGCTGTAGAACTTGTGGCAATCGGCGCACGTAAAGTCCTCGAAAAGGTGGAGGGTGTCCTCATCGGGTTCGGGTGGTTCCTCGCCGTCCGGCCAGTCTTTCTTGGCTTCCGCGGCGAGGGCATCGATGAGTTTGTCAAACTCTTCTTTTCCGATATCACTGATCAGTTCGCGAAGGTTCCCTTTGACAAACTCGACCATGTCGCCCTTGGCAAAGGCTGTCTTGCCAAAGTATTTGTCAGAATCCACTTGTTTCGGATCCAGAAGACCGGCAATCCACTCGCGGGTGGCGAAGCCCCCCAGGTCGGGCGCAGCGGTCGAGACGGCCGGAATCCCGTTTTCCGGCAGCGACAAACCGTGGCAGAGTGAGCACTGAGCGAATTCCCACAGCCATCGTGCTTCCGCCTGACGGTCACCTGTTGGTCGCGCGGGGAGATCTCGCTTGCGGGCCTCCCACTGGCCCAGCACGAACGTCGCCGGCGGGGGAGCCCCTTCTTCTTTTTCCCTCTCCTGCCCGTCGAGCGATTTTTCCGGCCAGTCTCCCCGGAGGAAGTCGGCAAGAATGCTCACCTGGGTAGGTGAGAATCGATTTTTCTCTGGCCGTGCAGCATCTTCGATAAACTGCGGCATTCGGTCGTTGCGAAGACTATAAAAATGCACATGCTGCGGGGAGGCGATGATTCCAATGAGCCATTCGCGCGACCCATATCCTGTCAAATCGGGTGCCTGGCCCACGGGACCGGCATCGTAGAATCGGTGGCATCGCGCGCATTCCTGGCTGGCGATGATTTGACGTCCTCGGGCGATCAATGCCACATCGCGACGATCGATTTCCCGCTGCGAGGGCAAACGTGCCTCCGCGGACAGCGCAGCGATCACTGCTTCCTGATCCTCGGGCGGGAGCTTGGTGAAGCGTTCCTCGACATAGCGAACCATCACCCCCGCGGCAAAGCGCGTATTGCCGAAGTACTTCTCGCTGGCGATCTGCTTCGGATCGAAAAACCCTTTCAGCCACTCCCGAGTGGCAAAACCGTAAAGATCTGGTGCGCTGGGATTGTCGCCGATCATCTTCAAGGGTTCAGGGCCCGAGTAGTTGTGACAGCTCAAGCATTGCTGCTCATACAGGCGGGGGCCCTCTACCTTGGGGTCCTCACGGAGCAAAGTCAGTGCTCCGGCCGGTGGAATTCCTCCTCGCAAGGCAATGAGTTCCACCGTCCGTTTGGCTTCTTCTTCTCCGGCTGCCCGAGCTTTCTGAAAATCGGCATCCAGCCAATCATGTCGATACGAGGCATACGTGAAATACGCCAGACCTCCCACGATCACCAGCGTCACAAGGATGTTCCAAATGTGGCCCAGTTGCCACCGTCCCAGAATGGGCATGAGGATCACGAGAATGGCGATCAAGCCGGGAATCACGAAGATCGGCAGGATTTTCAATTCACCAGGGAAAATGTTAGAGAAGCCATACAGTCCGCGGAACGACCATTCAGGGCGAGCTGCCGCATAGAAGTGGGCGGGATCGGTATCGGCGGGAGCGCCCAACGGTGCGCCCATGTGTTCTGCTGGAGATTGCCACGCGGCCAGCGAACCAAGACCGGGAAGTCCCCGCTGACATGTGAACAGGAAGACCACGATCAGCGTCACGAGGCACGCCACGCCTTGAATGACAACAGGAAACCGCGGGTCGGGCCGGGCCAGCGGATAATCCTGGGGACGCTCTTCCACGGCCCGCGCAGCTCGACGGGAAAGAGCAGCATGGGCTAGGGCCAAAAGCCAGATCCCGATGCCGAATATCGCCACATGCAAGGCAAAGAAGCGAGTGAGGGTGAGGTGCCCAAATTCAGCCCCGCCTACTGCCAGCCGATAGAGCGCTCCACCGATTTGGGGCAGAAGCATGAGGAAACTCACACGTGTTTGCGTCGCGGCATAGCCTTCCTGGTCCCATCGGAGGAGGTCGCCCGTCAAACACGCGCCGAGGGCAAACGCCAGAAGAAGCAGGCGGGTCCAGAACACCCACTCCCGGGGCGCTGTATAAAACCTCGTGAAGATGCGGATGAGAATCGTCAAACCCAGAAAACCTACCAGAACCTGGGCACCCCAGTAATGCAGGCCGCGCAGCAACCAGCCCAGCGGGATTTGGTATTGAATGAAGTACACGCTCTCCCAGGCGGTCTGCGAGGAGGGACTGTAGTGCGTCCAGAGGAAAAACCCTGTGATGGCCTGCTGGACAAGGAGGAAGAAAATGACGGATAGGCAAATGGGCCACCAACAGCGGCCGAAAGCGTCGCAGCCCCCACCGCAGCTTGCCCGCCAGATCGAACGCCAGCCAATCCGGTCATCCAACCAATCGACGAAACTCATCGATTCACCTTTATAAGCAAAGGGTTGAGGTTGCTGTTTCTTCCTGAAGACCCCGGTTATAGCGGAGCCTAAAACTTGACAGATGGAAGGCCCCCGTGATTCGCTCGTCTGTTTTCTCGTCCTTTTTTCCCCACCGGCCACGGCGGTTGAATAAGGGCTTATCTCAGGCCACGGGAATTTTTTGTGCGGTTCCGACTTGAAAGTTTTGGAATTCTACCCAAATCTCCTGCCCGTTGCGAATTTCCACCGAGAGTGTATCCATGTCACGCGGGCTGGGGGAGACGGCGTCCAGACGTTTGCCGTCAAGATCGAAGCGCGCCAGGTGACAGGGACAGAAAAACTCGCCGGCATTGCCCTGACCCTGCGCCGCGCGGTACTCAACGGCACAGCCGGCGTGGGGGCACACCACGTGGAGGGCCTGGACTGTGCCATCGGGGAGTAGCCGCAAATACACGGCTCCCACTGGCTCCCGAGAAAGGGTCCAGCCGTTACGTTTCTCCGCCACAATTGGGAACTTTCTCGGTGAGCCGTCTTTCGGCAGGTTGTCGAGAGTGGTCAGCCGAACGAGAAGTCCGCCTTTGCGACCACTCCGCAGCGGTGCCAGGAAAGCAGCCAGGCCAGTAACCAGCGATGGGGCCAGCGCAATCAGTCCCAGGATCCAGGCTATCAGGCTGCCCAGCACGCCGCGGCGGTTCGGGGCAGAAGAAGGCACATTTGCCGCGCCACAACAGGGGGGCAAAGAACCGGACTGCGAAGTTCCCCGAGATTGCCCCGGCATTTCATTCTGTTGCATGGCTCAGCTCCGGTAACGCGCCGATGAATTCTCCGGCTCCTTGAGCTTCAGGTTAACACCCGCCAGTTTATAGCAAGCACAATCAAGCGTTTCCTTTTACGATGCCGGTCCGGCATTGGTTTGACCGGCCATCCTGCCCCGTTCCGGTCTTGCCCTCGTCGCGTGGTCGTTCCAGATGCCTTATTCGCCCGCATGCGCCCTCAGGCGCAGCAGATGCGGCATCTTGTTGGTGGGTTGCCCGGGATTTGGGCATCCCGAAACGTTGGCCTGCCCATCCTGTGAATACTCCATCCCGGCTGCGGCAGGCATGATTATTGTTGCATGGCTCGACGGGCAGCGTCAAGCACGCGGGCACGGGCAACCTCAAGGGGGCCGGGGACGGTGGCACCGGCAGCCGATCTGTGGCCTCCGCCCCCAAACACCGCTGCCAGGCGGCTGCAATCGACGTGGCACCGGCTGCGAAAGCTCACCTTGAACTGTCCCGGCACGTGTTCGATGAACATGAGCGCCAGTTCCGTCCCTGCCACAGTGAGCGTTGTGTTGATGATGTCTTCAGTGTCGGAGGACAAGGCCCCGGTCTCGGCGAAATCGGTGTTCAAAATGTACGAGTGAATGATGCGCCCACCGAGCTCTGTCTCCGCCCGCGCCATCGCCCGTCCCATAAGGCGGAACCTTCCCAGACGTTCGTTTTCAAAGAGTTGGCGATACAGTTTGTCCGGAACCACACCGGCCCTGGTCAGTTCCCCCGCTAATTCAAATGTTTCTGCTCGGACAGAATTGAATCGGAACCATCCCGTATCGGTGGCGATGGCTGCAAACAGAAGTTTTCCCAATCGGGGAGTGAAGGAAAACCCTAAGCGTCGCACCAACTCGGCAATGATTCGGCCGGTGGCCTCGGCCTGGGTGTCCTTGAAAAGTTCCGCCCCCAAATCATCGCCGCTCACGTGATGGTCGATGACGATTTTCTTACGGGGAAATCCCTTGATGACGGGGCCCATATCTCCCAGTTGTGCCCAGGCCGTTGTGTCGAGGACAACGAGAATATCTGCCCGCTCGATTTCCTCTTTTGCCCGAAGATCGCGCAGTTCGATGAGTTCCTGGTTTTCGTCAAGAAACTGCAGGGCAGGGGGGACGCTAAAGGCGTTGACACAGGCCACCTGCCGCCCCATTTGACGCAGAACATCTGCCAGGGCAAGCTCGCTGCCTATCGCATCGCAGTCGGGTCGAATATGTGTGGTCAGCAGAAACCTCTGATGCTCTTGTAAAACCTCTAAAAGGCGGGGCCAATCGACAACCAGCGGCGTGGTTGCGATTTTGGGGGCTTGTTCACACGACACGAGGACTCTCCCTATTTCGTGTTCCAATCTTCTTTCGACGTAAATTGAGGTCGTTGCTGTTTCCGTACAACCGCACCGACGCAGGTTGCCGCCCCTCGAACCGCAATTCTTCCTTGTGGAACGCTTCAACCCAACGTGCTCTTAAATCCGCACTTGTGCGGCAGGATGCCGGTTTTTGCTTTAAAAATTGTAGCTCACGTAGACTACTGCCAAGGAGCGTCGTTTGACGCTGGGTTTGGGTGTCGCCAATCCTATTTTCAGCTCCGGCGGACTATCAACACGGATCACGCGGCGTGATCGCTCTTCGCTTGGGCTACATACCGCTCGAAGATTGTCCGCACCTGAGATACGTCGTCGTTCATCTGCGCAATGAGCGCATCGACCGATTCGTAACGGCGGATCTCCCTCAGGTACTCAATAAATTCCACCTCCAGGAGATGTCCATAAAGATTACCCGTAAAGTCAAGAATATACACTTCGAATTTGCGTTGGCACTCTTCGAAAGTGGGATTGCCTCCAAGGCTGATTGCCGCAGGATACAGTCGTCCCTGGAGCGGAACGATCCCCGCGTAGATACCTTCCCTGGGCAAGAGGGTGGGGACATCGTTCAGGTTGGCGGTAGGGAATCCCAGGTGACTGCCGCGACCGGCCCCCCGTACCACCCTACCGACTGTGCGGAAAGGACGGCCCAGCATTGCCGTCGCGTCCCTGAGTTTACCATCCAGCAGGCACTGGCGAATCCGCGAACTGGACACCGGTTCTTCGTTGAACAGGACAGGCGGCACAACGTGGCAATCGATCCCCTGGCGAGAACACATGGACTTTAACAAGCTGATGTCCCCGGCGCGATCCTTGCCAAAACGGAAATCGGCCCCCTCCACAATTGCCCGAGCCTTCAACCGTGTCACCAGAATCTCCTGGAAAAACTGTTCTGGCGACATTTCCAGAAGCTGCTGATTGGTGGGATAGACCAGGGTCCGGTCAACCCCAGCATGAGAGAGTAGCGTGAGTTTCCGATCAAGCCAGGTGAGCGGCGGCGGTGCGCGATCCGGACTAAGGAGAAACGCCGGATGAGGATGGAACGTCACCACCAGTGAGGGCACACCGAGTTTCTGCGCTGTTTGGCAAAGCACTTCAAGCAGACGGGCATGCCCTCGGTGAACGCCGTCGAAGTTGCCGACGCTTACCACGCAGCCTTTCAGGTCTTGGATCTCATCCAGTTCGCGGTAGATGATCACCGGTGCGGACCTTTCGGGAATGACGGCTCCCGATGGAGTGTCTTGGCCAAGTACGCAGGGACTCCAGCCGGAAGGGGCGAACTCGGAGAATTCCAAATTATAAACCGGAATGAGCGAAGAAAGGGAGGCGAACTATTCCAGGTTCAGGGAATCAAGTGTGTGGACACGACGAAAAACTCTGGCCAAATGGCGACGGAACTGCCGAATCGCCCCGGAGTAAAAGCACGGCCGTGACGAGGATTTGCTGAGGAAGCCGGAGGCCGACGCGTCGGAAGGTTCCATGGGACTCGGTTCCCGGCTGACACATCCCCACTTTTCCTATAGCGACAGGGGCCCGGACGTCCCCGCTGGTTCGCGTCAGTCCGACGGACGCCATCGAGGACGTGCCTCCAATAGGCAGGGATTCCACGCCGAGTGCGCGTCCCGCCAGCATCCGAATCATGCGAGGGACGGGAGGGTCAGTTCCCACCGGGTCATGTAACTGTTTCCAGAATATAACGGCGGCTCAGACAGCCGGTTCGTGATCCTTGTGAAGGGGCTCCATCACCTTCGTGTTTCGTTCGACGGCCAAAACGACTGTCCGCTGCTCCGTTCCATCGGGACTCTGTCCTACGATGGGCAGCACGTGTCGTCGGTCGGGAAGCGGTAATCGGATGGAGAACGTGCCGTCGGCGCACACGGTAACGGGTTCCCCGCGGATGGAAACATGGTATCCCGGCTGAATCTGACCGAAGACGACGAGCTCTGCGTCCACAAAGAAGCGGAAGTTGCTCCGGGTTTCAGCCTGACCTTCCACGCCGGCCCCGAGCCGCTGGATGACCGACCCGCCAAGTGGTCGTCGCAGGCGATCCTCAAGGACCTCACGCAACTCGCTCGTGTCGGTGGTGTCGTCATACCCACCGCTAAGGGCATAGACCCGTTCGAATTCGTCCGCCAGAGCACTCCAGTCCAATTCGCTGCCGGTACTCGCAGCGTGGGGGGTAGTCACGATGTTGCTCCGCGCCAGACAGAAGAACTTTCGGTCGGGCGTGGCGTATCCAATGTCCACCTCGAACGACCGTGGTGGGTTGTCCACATTGATGTACCAGTTATTGACACGCCCGTGAATTTCGATATCCTTCACAAACACCCGCTCGGAATGGCTGATGCCATCCCGACGCACTTCCCAGAGCCTCAGAAGAGGTCTGGCAAGGTACCAGTTCTGGGAAAGCGCGACACGTGCCCGTTCCACGCTTTGCCGGGAGATTTCCCAGTAGGCCTGGAGCCAGTAGGGATCACGAACCATCAAAATAAGACGGTCTTTAGCGGGGGTTATGTCGCCATTCGAGGTGGCCGCCAGATCCTTGCTGTCGATGAGTTCATCCTTCCATTCGTGAAGGGTTTTCTGTAACTCTGGTGATGGCGGTGCCGTGGCCACCGTTTTTTTGACAACACTGGTTTTTTCAGAGGCTTTTGAAGATCCTTTGGAACGGTGGGAGGTGGAAGAGGATTCGGCTTTGACCGTTGTTTTGCGACTGGAACTTTTTTGAGGCTTACCGTTGGACCCGGACGTTTTGGCGGAAGAACTCGTTTTGCTGGTGGATCGACGTTGATTGGAGGTGGTGGCCTTTTTTAAGCGATTTTTCTTTTGGCGGGCTTCCTTGCGAGCGGCTTCCACGAGGGCCTGGATGAGTTCCTGTTTCCGCATGGCATGCCAACGAGGGATGCCTTTTTTCCTGGCCATTTCAGCCAGGTCCTTGACCGTGTGAAGGCTGAGTTCCGCAACGGTGATCACTGTTCGACCTCCGGCAACCGAAGCACGCCCGGTCGGGCAGGGACTGCCACGAAATCTGATCCGCGCTGGTTGCCCTTCTGTGGGCAGCAGTGCAAGGCTTCTGGCTGACGCCCGAGATGCCTTCCGGGGCCGCGGGAACGTCACACTCATAGCGAGGTCGTCCATGCCCTCGTTCGCTCGCGACGGTGGTCCAAGGGATGGTTTTCCAGTTTGTTAAGGCCCCTCTTGAGCCACAGGAGTCGAGCGGCTCCCGTTGTCGAAATGTCAATCCCATTTGCCCATTGTACACTGAGTGTGTCGAAGTCGCAACCGTGGCATATCCAGCCTTGGTGGATGACCACAGTGTGACGAGAAGGATAAGAATCGTGGCGCGATCCGCTGACGGGTGTTGCGTGGGGGATCGGCTATTATTGGGCGTCAGTTTGTGTCTTGTGGCCAGGACTAATGTATCCTGAATGTGGGTGCATCATGAATAATACCGATAGGGGGTTTATCGTCCCCAAATGCAGACCACGCGCCTTTGGGTCAGCTGAGTGAAGGGCCGCAAGCCGGAGAAGCGAGATAGGAGGAAATCGCTTGGGTGAGCCGTCACGCAGTCCTCGTGACGAGGGGGATACCAGGGCGTGCTGGGCGCGGGGATACGCCATTGGGATGCAAATCGTGGGAATTGCGATGGAGTTGGTGATCCCCAGCATTGCGGGTTTTTATCTCGACCGGCGGGTGGGGACGCTACCGCTCTTTACCCTTTTGGGCACAGCTTTGGGGATCGCAGTCGGTACGATGAGCTTTGTTCAGTTTTTCTACAAGAATCTGTCCCAATCGAGTAGAGATAATCGTCGAGAACTGGATCGATCAGACCGGCGTTAGTTGGGAGTGCCCACGCATGTTGGTTTGCGATAAAGGAAGCCCAATGAACGACGCTGCGAAAGCTAATGAGGGACCTATCCTCCCCACCCGGGCAGTCTTAGGCTCGCCGATCGTCCGGTGGGGGGTTCTGGCCGTTGCCCTCGGGGTGGGAGGACTTCTGCCTGTGGCGGCGATTGTCGGGGAATTTGGAAAAGAGGTCATTCGACTTTCGGTGGCAGGAGCCGCTTGCCTCGCGGGGGCGGTTCTGGCGGGGGTGTGGGCGGAAGTGGGCGGTCAGCCAGGTACTCAGGGATGGCTCGTGCTTATCGGCGGGAGTTTGCGGATTGTTGTGCCGCTGTTTCTGCTCACCGCCGGGGCAATTTGCGCGGGATGGCTGGTCAGCGTGAGCACTTTGCTGTATTCTGTAGTGATCTATACCCTAATAGTGGGCCTGCAAACCTGGGCTGTTGCGTCGCAACTGGGCAAAAAGGCCTCAGGATCAAAGCAGCCCGAGCGATGACCGCACCGAATGCGTACATGAAAATGTTGCCGCTCGGCGACTGAGGGTCGTCGCAATTGTCCCCGTCGAAAGTTCCGTCGCAATCCTCTTTTTGCGAGTGGTGATACGATGGGCATGGATATTGCGGTAGCCGGGGAACATGTAAAGGACGCCACGTCCTTTCACTTTCCTTTCGGCTATCATGTCGAATTGCCGCTGCTGGATTTTGGCACCCTGCGATTGGGTGCGCTTGATTTGCCGGTGCTGGGTCACATTCCGGCAGTGGAGATCCCCCTTCGGCTTCAGCTCACAAAGTTCATGGTGCTGGAGCTGATTGTGGCGGTGCTTATGGTCCTTATATTTGTTCCGCTCGCCTGGCGGTTGCGCGGGGGAAGACCACCGCGAGGCCGCTTTGTGACGTTTTTTGATGTCATTTTGTGCTACATTCGTGACCAGGTGGCCCGACCCGCCATCGGTAAGCACGAGGCGGACCGATACCTGCCATTTCTGTGGAATCTGTTCTTTTTCATTCTGTTTTGCAATTTGATGGGTTTGTTGCCTTGGGCGGGGTCACCGACCGGCACCCTCAGTGTCACAGGGGCCCTAGCGGTGCTGACTTTCGCGATGGTCGTTGGGGCGGGCATTCAGGAACACGGGCTGGCGGGATATGTGAAAAGCCTCGTGCCGCACATGGAGCTGAAAGGGGTTCTGGGGATTATCCTCAAGCTCATGCTCTGGGCGATTGAGTTTGCTGGTCTGTGTATCAAGCATGCTGTGTTGGCCGTGCGTCTCATGGCCAACATGTTCGCCGGTCATTTGGTGCTGGCGGTGATTCTGAGTTTCATTGCGGCGGTGGCCAACTTTTGGCTGATTCTTTGGTTCGGAGTGACGATTGCCAGCGTCGCTGGGCAGATTGCATTGATGATGCTGGAGCTGTTCGTGGCGTTCCTTCAGGCGTACATTTTTACCTTCCTGGCAGCCCTGTTTATTGGGATGTCGATACATGCCCATTGAGATGCAGTGAGGTGACCGAGTTCCAGTCAGGTGTTGTGACTGGGAAGGTTTGTGAAGAACTGTGGGAAAGCGCGGTTCAGGAAAGGGTACCGCGAACGAATTGGGTCCTCAGCAGAGAAAGGAGACTGGCTCCGTGAACAAGTGGCTGATTGCAATCGCATTAGGGTTAATGATGTGGTCCGGTGGGATGATGGCGATGGCGGAAGAGGCCGCCGCGCCGGCTCAGGAGCAGACAGCTCAGGCCCAGCAGGTTCAGGAAGCCAAAGGCGCGAACCGGTTTTCCATCTTCTTCGGGGGGGCCTTCGGTGCGGGATTGATCATCCTGGGAGCGGGTTTCGGCATTGGTAAGATTGGTGCCGCGGCAGTCGAATCGATGTCTCGTCAACCCGAAGTGGCGGGGAACATCCAGACCGCGATGATTGTTTCCGCGGCGCTCATTGAAGGTGTGACATTCTTTGCATTGATTGTGTGTTTGATTGCCCTGTTCTTCACAGGGTGATGACAAGGCCGCCGATTTTGCCAGCGAGCTTTCGACGGATTGCGCCGTCTTGGCGTGGCCGAGCCCGCTGGATCTTTCCGGAAGTCCTCGACGCAGAATGGAGCAAATGGAAAGCCCAGGGATGGGCGAGACCCTCCATTGGTTGGGAGTTTCCTATGGTCAAACAGATGAGCAAATGGACCGCACTGGCGATGATTGCTCTCGCCCTGGGTTTGGGGATGAAGAGTGCCCCGATGGCCTGGGGGGCAGAGGCAGGCGGTCACGGCGGAGAGTCCTCGGTTGCGGAGGCCGTCAATCCGCTTGACTTTCGGCAGGATCTGGCGCTTTGGACGGCGGTGGTCTTTGTGGGGGTTCTGGTGGTGCTGCGGACATTCGCATGGAAGCCGATTGCCCGGGCCCTCGATCAGCGCGAAGACCACATCCGCCGGGAAATTGAGGATGCCGAACGGGCAAATGCCGAGGCGAAACGCTTGCTGAGCGAATACCAGGCCAAGCTGGGGCAGGCGGAAAACGAAATTCGCGCGATGATCGAGAAGGCCAAACAGGAAGCCCAGCAGGTCGGTCAGTCGCTCATCGATAAGGCCAGGCAGGAGGCGGAAGAAGAGTATCGCCGCAAGCTGGAGGAGATTGAGCGGGCGACGGAGCGTGTCTTGCAGGAATTGGCCCAGCGTGGGGCGGCCTTGGCCGTGGATTTGGCGGGGAAGCTGGTGGCCGCTCGGCTCGATCCCACCGCTCACGCCCGAATGATCGAGCAGGCCATGGAAGCCATCAGCCGTCAGCGTCCACCGGGATTGAATTGAGCGGGGCAGCTTCGGTCAATGACCCACGCGATGAGTTGGGGTGGAATGGCCAAGCAATGAGCGAACCGCGTAACGGATAGAGCAATGGCACAGGACCTGGAAGCTCGAGATGCCCGTTTTGCCGCCGAATTCGCCGGCGACGTGACGGTGGAGAAAATCGCCGCCGTATACGCCGAGGCTTTTCTTAATGCCGCGGAAAAAACCGGTCAGGTCGAGGAGTTGGTGGCGGAACTGCGGGCGGTCGAGGAGGAGGTGCTCAAGCCTTTTCCCCGGTTCGCGGAATTGCTTGGCTCAGCCATCATCAATCACGAGGAAAAGCTGGGGATTCTGAATCGCGTTTTTGAAGCCCGCGTGTCCCCTCTGGTCATGAATTTCCTGCGGGTTCTCAATCGCCGTGATCGGCTGGATATTTTAGGGCCCATCGTTCGGGCGGTCCAGGAAGAATGGGACCGACGCCGAGGTCTGGTCCATTTGAAGGTCATTACCGCGACCCCGCTCGAAAAAGACCTGAAAGAGCGGCTGGAAGGTCAGCTTCGGGAGTTGGTGGGCGGGGTCCCGGTGGTCCAGTGGCAGGTGGACCCGGGGGTTATCGGCGGAATTGTGGTTCAGGTCGGTGACAAGATTCTGGATGCTTCCGTAGAGACGCAGTTGCGGAAGATCAGACAGCAGATAATCGACAGGAGTGCCCATGAGATTCAAAGCCGACGAGATCGCTTCTGTGATCCAGCAGGAGATTGAGCGGTACGAAGCGCAAATTGACGTCCGCGAGGTCGGCCGCGTGCTGGAGGTGGGTGACGGTATCGCGCGTGTCTATGGGCTCTCTGGCGTGATGGCCGGCGAAATGGTGGAATTCCCCACCGGGGTTCGTGGATTGGCGTTTAACTTGGAAGAAAACTCGGTAGGGGTGATTATTCTCGGGGACTATCTGGGGATCAAAGAAGGCGACGAGGTTCGCAGCACGGGCCAGTTGCTCAGTGTCCCGGTGGGAGAGGCTTTATTAGGGAGAGTCGTCGACCCGCTGGGGAATCCGCTCGATGGGAAAGGGCCGATTGTGACGCAGGAGCGTCGCCCGGTGGAAAGTCCGGCCCCCGGTGTTGCCCACCGCCAGCCGGTGAAAGAACCCTTGCAGACAGGGATCAAGGCGATCGACTCGATGACGCCGATCGGGCGGGGCCAGCGGGAGCTGATCATCGGCGACCGCAAAACCGGAAAAACTGCCATCTGCATTGACACAATCATCAACCAGAAGGGGACGGGCGTCAAATGCTTTTATGTGGCCATCGGCCAGAAGGAATCGAGCGTTGCCCAGATCATCGACGTGCTCCACCGCTTCGGTGCCATGGAATACACGACTGTGGTGGTGGCGGGAGCCAGCGATCCGGCCCCGCTGCAGTATGTGGCCCCGTACGCCGGTTGCGCCATGGCGGAGTACTTCATGTACAAAGGGGAGCACGCCCTGGTGATCTACGATGACCTGACGCGGCAGGCGCAGGCGTACCGACAGCTTTCGCTTCTCATGCGTCGGCCGCCCGGTCGTGAGGCCTATCCCGGGGATATTTTCTACTGCCACAGCCGTCTTCTGGAAAGGGCGGCCAAGCTGAGTGACGAACGGGGAGGTGGTTCGCTGACGGCGCTTCCCATCGTGGAAACGCTCGAAGGGGAAGTTTCGGCGTATATTCCCACCAACGTGATCTCCATCACCGACGGTCAGATTTACCTCCAGCCGGATTTGTTCTTCGCCGGCCAGCGACCGGCGATGAATGTCGGTATTTCGGTTTCCCGGGTGGGTGGAAAGGCGCAGATTCCAGCCATGAAAAAGGTGGCCGGTGGTTTGCGGCTGGACCTGGCGGCCTTCCGCGAATTGGAAGCCTTCGCGCAACTGGGGACGGAGTTGGATCCCGCGACCCAGGCCCGGCTGGACCGTGGTTACCGTATGACCGAACTGTTGAAGCAGGGTCAGTACCAGCCGATGCATGTGACCGATCAGGTGCTGGTCATTTATGCGGGCACCAAAGGGTATCTCGACCCCATCCCGGTTGCTGAAGTGAGAACATGGGAAAAGGAGTTTTTGGAACACATCCACACCAACCACAAGGATGTCTGGCAGCGGATCACGGACACGAAAGACCTGGACTCCGAGACGGAAGAAAAACTGGTGACAATTCTGGACGACTTTAACCGGCAGTATCTCGAGAAAAAGAAGAAAGCGAAGGAGTCTGCCCCCGCCGCAGCGGCGTGACGGTGGACCGAGGGAGAAAGGGATTGGAAGGAGGGCCGTCGCGAGTTGCAGAGGTACGAATCACGGCAATAGGGCGTTGCAATGGTCAAAGCGAGGACACTGGAACGGCGTCGCCGCTCCGTCCGCAATATTCGCAAGATCACGCGGACGATGGAGCTGATTTCAACGGCACGGTTCAAGCGGGCCATGGATCGCGCCCTCGCCGCGTCGGCGTACACCCGTCGGCTGACCACGGTGCTGGGGCATCTGGTGGCGGCCGGTGCCGAGATCACGCATTCCCTCATGCAGCCGCATAATGCGGTGAAAAAAGTTGTGCTCCTTGTTCTCACCAGCAATCGGGGGCTGTGTGGGGGGTTCAACTCGTCGATTCTTCGCATGGCGATGGGGCGTCTGCGGCATTGGCGCGACAAGGCCGAATCGGTCCGGCTGGAAGTATCCGGAAAAAGAGGCATATCGGGGTTGAAATTTCGAGGGATTGAAGTGCATGGAAAGTACACGCACTTTGATGCCCGACCCCGATTTGAAGACGTCCACACCCTGGCCGAGCGCTATGCCAGGGAGTTCCTGGCCGGCGAGATTGACCAGGTGGAAGTCGTGTATACGAAATTTGAGTCCGCCAGTCGGCAATATCCCGTTGTGGAAACGCTGTTGCCGCTGAGCGATTTCGACATCGGAGAAGAGAATGGGGCTTCCCACCGGGTAGAATACGACTTTCTGCCGTCTCCGGAGAGCGTTGTGGAAGAGATTGTCCCCACAGCGTACAAGATGCAGCTTTTCAAGTGCTTCCTGGATTCGGCGGCGGCAGAGCAGATTGCCCGGATGGTCGCCATGAAGACAGCCACCGAAAATGCCGACACGATGCTGGCAAACCTGAGCGTGGCGTACAATCGGGCAAGACAGACCCAGATCACGTCGGAAATTCTCGAGGTGGTCAGCGGAGCAGAGGCCCTGGAAAAACAAGGTGGGTGATCCCGGCAGAGCCGTCCAGTATGACGGGCGAAGAAAAAACGTACAGCGGCATGTTTAACTGACACCGAGATAGCAAGGTAGCTGAGAACTTCGCAAATAAGAAGGGAAATCGAGGCACGTCATGACCAGTCCTAGCGTTGAAACAAAGCCAACCCGAGTGGATGTTGTTCGGGAGCCCAACTATGGGCGGATCACGCAGGTGATCGGTTCCACTTTCGATGCGGAGTTTCCCGAACATCGACTGCCGGCTATTTACAATGCGGTGAAAGTCGAGGAGGAAGTCAAGGGAATCCGCATCAATCTGACTGGTGAAGTACAGCAGCACCTTGGTGGAGGCCGTGTCCGCTGCGTGGCCCTGGGAACCACCGATGGTCTGGTACGGGGAATGAAGTGCCTGGATACCGGGGGACCGGTGAAGGTTCCCGTGGGAAAAGGGATTCTCGGTCGGGTTTTCAACCTACTGGGAGAGCCGATCGATGATCGCGGACCGGTCGAGGCCGAAGATTGGTGGCCCATTCATCGCGAAGCGCCGCCGGTCACCGAGCTGTCCACCAAGGTGGAGGTTTTCGAGACGGGAATCAAGGTGATCGACCTTTTGACCCCGTTCGTTCGGGGTGGGAAGGCGGGATTGTTCGGTGGGGCGGGACTGGGAAAAACCGTGATCCTCACCGAGCTTATCGCCCGAATCGCCACCTCGCACGGTGGTTATTCGGTGTTCGCCGGGGTGGGGGAGCGGACCCGTGAGGGGAATGACCTCTGGCTGGAGATGCAGGAAACGAAAATCGCTTCCACGGGGCGACGCGTCATCGAGCAAACGTGCATGGTGTTCGGCCAGATGAACGAGCCGCCTGGGGCTCGCTTGCGGGTGGCGCTTTCCGCCCTCACCATGGCAGAGTATTTCCGCGACACCACCGGAGCGGACGTGCTCCTGTTCATTGACAACATATTCCGTTTCTCTCAGGCAGGAAGCGAGGTTTCCGCGCTACTTGGCCGGATGCCGTCCGCGGTGGGTTACCAACCCACGCTGGCCACGGAGATGGGGGCCCTTCAGGAACGGATCACATCCACGTCCCGCGGGGCCATTACCTCGGTGCAGGCGGTATACGTGCCTGCCGACGACCCCACGGACCCTGCCCCGGCCACGGCATTTGGTCAGTTGGACGCGTTCATCTACCTGGAACGCTCGATCGCAGAGAAAGGGATCTATCCCGCTGTGGACCCGCTTGCCTCGTCCAGTCGGCTACTGGATCCCCAGTATGTGGGTGAGCGGCATTACAACATTGCCCGGCGGGTGCAGAGAATCCTCCAGCGTTACCGCGAGTTGCAGGACATCATTGCGATCCTCGGTGTGGAAGAATTGAGTGAAGAGGACAAGCTGATCGTTCACCGCGCGCGGCGGATCGAGCGATTCCTGTCTCAGCCGTTCCTGGTAGCCGAGGCCTTCACCGGCAGGCCGGGCGAAATCACGCCGCTCTCCGAAACCATCCGTAGCTTCGAGGAACTGGTGGACGGAAAGTGGGATCATCTGCCTGAGCAGGCGTTCATGTACGTGGGATCCATCGAGCAGGCGGCCGAGCAGGCCGAGCGGATGAAATTTGAAGCCAAGAAGAAATAACCGGAGCTGGGCCTTTGACCCGGCAGTCCGTGGTCTTGAGGAAGTGAGTCTAAAGAATGGCTGGGCTCCGCTGCATCGTTGTCACGCCCGAGCGAAAAGTGCTGGAAGAAACAGCCGATGCCGTAACCGTCCCCCTGCCGGATGGAGAGCTGGGGATTTATCCCCTCCATGCACCGCTTATTGGCCGGTTGGGCGCGGGCGAGCTGCGCGTGCGACAGGGTGAGAAACTCCGTCGGTTTTATGTGGAAGGTGGCTTCGTGGAAGTCCTGAACGATGTCGTGTCCGTTGTGACGACGAGGGCCCTCACCGTTCGGGAACTGGCCCCCGATGTACTCCATCAGCAATTGGAGCAGGTCATCCAGACCCGTGCTGCCGGTGACGAAGCCATCGCCGAGCGGAATGCCCAGGCGGCTCGGTTGCGGGCCATGCTCCGCATCGCGCGACGGGGAGAGTGAATTCGCGTCTCACCCTGCCGAGGATAACCCTTTCCTATTCCGCGGGCCGGTTGGTCGGGAAACAGGGAGGAGGATCTGGCCTGGGAAAAACGGGGAACTGGGAAGAGTGGTTCTTTCCCACGGAGTTCAGACGACCAGCGCGTGGGCACTTTGCGGAAAAGCCACACAAGCCGCGACGGCATCAGGCGGGGTAAAGTTGATGGGGCATTCGGAGAGCCTTGTCCACTCGGGGATATCGCCTGCTTGAATGAGCTCCACCCATCGGCAACGTGCGCGAAGGTTGGGTCTGGCCGCCTTGGGCATCCTGGGCTGGTTGAGCGTTTGGGTAACCTTCTTTCGAAAAAGCGTCTTTTCCGATTCACTTCCACTCTTTCGGGATGGGGCTAATCTCTACTATCCGCTTTGGCTTTTCATCCGGGATCAGGTTCGCGCGGGTGTGTGGCCCTGGTGGAATCCTTACCTGGTTCTCGGCACTCCCCTGGCGGCCGAAGGCATTGCCGGACTCTTTTACCCTGGCATTGTGATTTTTTTGCTCCCTCTGCCCTACCGATGGTGCTATTTGCTTTTCCTGTTGGGACACATGGCTCTGGCCGGCTGGGGTGCGTTTAAGTTGGCCCGGCGGATCGGTGTTTCACCCCTGGCGGCCTGCTGGGCGGCGTTAGCTTACCCTTTTTCGGGCTATCTGCTGTTTCAAATCTATAATCCAATTTACCTGATCAGTGGAGCGTGGCTCCCCTTCGCATTGGCGGGCTTATTTGAACTGTTGTTTGTACGTCAGCCAAATGTTCCTGACCCACGCGGAAGCGCCAGTCCACGGTCCGAGCTGTTGTGGTCGGCCGGGATGACAGCGCGTGATCTTCGCCGCGCCACGCGTCCGCTGCTCGACAGTGCCGTGTCCCTGGCGATGATGTGTCTGGGAGGCGACCCACAAACCGCCTACCACTGTGGACTCGTGGCACTTGTTACCTGGCTGGTGCGGGGCGCCATCCACCTGAGAAACCTGCGGGCCCACGGCATGGAGATGAAAGTCGCCTGGATGGCTCGCAGCTGCTCTGCAGGTGTGAAGCTCTTGCTGATGTCTTTGTTGGCTTTCCTGTTGGCTGCGGTACAGCTTGTACCCACGGCGCTCTATACCAGCCGTAGTGATCGCGCTCTCCTGGCCGGTGGGACAAACCAGATCGAAGAGCCCACCATCGATCCTGTTGGTTGCCCGAATTTTGAACCCTCCTCGCAGGACACGCGCTGGTGGCAAAAGGTAGCAGAACGAGAAATGCACTCTTATTACCGATCGATTTACGATTTTTCGACGCCTTTGTATCGCTGGGTCGAGTATCTCTGGCCGAATTTTGGGGGGCGTCCTTTTCCATACCATACGCGGTGGATGACGGCCGTGGTTGAGGAAGGCCGGTGGTGGGTGCCGACGCTCTATCAGGGAATCATGACGGCTTTTCTGGCGATACTGGCAGTCAAAATGTTTTTCCAGAGTAAAGCGGCGAACAGGCTCAGATCGCACCGCGCGACAGGCAACCAACTGCCGCCCAGCAGCTTCACCTGCTCCACACCGGACGAGCTTCCCTCCGTTACGGATTCTCCTCGTGCAATAGGGCGGGTGTGGCTGACGTGGATGGGCGGGCTAGCGGCGGTGGCGGCGCTGGGATGGTATGGACCGGCAGGCGTGCTCACGGAAGTGGTGCGGATGTCAACCGGCTGTGATTTAAGCCAAGCAGGACTCCTACCGCCTGCGGGAGGGGTGTATTGGTTGCTCGTTCACTGTTTGCCGCGTTATGCCCTCTTTCGGTATCCTTCCAAGTGGCTGGTGTTTTCCGCCCTGGCTTTGGCTATTCTGGCGGCCCTCGGGCTAGACGAGATTCAACGAGATCGCGGCCTTGCGAAGAGGCTTGTCCGCCACTTGCTCGTCGCCGGAGGAATCGTGACTTTGGCCGGTGTGGTGCTCGTGGCCGCATTCCACCAGGGACAGTGGTGGTCCGGCGCGGCCGATGACGTGCTTTTTGGACCATTTCAGAGGGATCGTGCGGCCGCCGAAACCCTGGTAACCGTCGTCTCTCTGTTGGGGGTGATGGCCGCGGTTGGGGTTGTCATCCGCTGGTTTCGGCCTGCCTTTTGGCCGATCGCACTGTTGACGATCCTTGCGGCTGACCTTCTGATTCACAACGGGTGGCTTGTCGTGGCGGTGCGTCCGCCGGAGGTCTCCCGCGTAGCGATATCCTCGGAGGTTCCGCGACGCTTCTGGCAGCCGTGGTGCTGGTATCCGTCTGAATGGGGAGCCCACGCGTCGCCGAATCGGGTTCAGGAAATTTGCGATTGGGAATATACGACGGGCGCGTTTCGCTGGGGAATGCTGCGCGGTGAGGCCCCGCTGGAAAACTACGGAACTTTTCTCCCCGCCGAACAGGCTGTTCTCCTCTCGCTTCTTCGCGCGTGGCGGTTTCAATCGGGGCGAATGACCCCGCCGCCATCGTGGCTTGCCGAACTGGGGGCTGGCCTGGAGTCCCAGACTTCTGCCCAGGGCGACGGAGGGGTGACCTCGGACGACCCCGTTTCCCCCGCGGAAAAGGCCGGGTGGGCGGAAATCACGCACAACTGGACGGCACTTCCGGCCACGTACGTGGGCCTTGGCGAGACGTGGGAGCGGATCGCCATTATTCAATTTCCCGGCGGACAGCCGAGGGAATCGAACGGCGCCCACGTGGTGGAATTACAGGATACGCATGCCACAAGGATTTCTGGGGATCCATCAACGGTTGGTGAGCTTTCTCACGAGGCGGCGGAATTCGCCAGTATCCTTCGCTATCAACCGGGAAAAATCGAGGTGCGCGTGCGGCTTGTTCGCCCAGGACTTGTCATTGTGCGCGAGGGTGCCGACCCGGGCTGGCGTGTGGCGGTCAGATCTGGGGAGGGAAGGGATGCATTCTCCTGCCGCCCACTCCGAGTGGATGGCGTATTCATGGGGCTGTTTTTGTCACCGGGGGATTGGCTCCTTACCTGGACGTATCATCCCCCGGGACTCGCTTTTGGGGCGGCCCTCTCCGTGTGTGGGTGGAGCCTGGTGTGCGGAATGGTCTTGTTCGGTCCAATTGCCCGCCTTGTGTCACGCCGAACCAGAAAAAACCATAGCGCCCGGGATTGAATCACCCGGGACGCTGAAAAGAGCCGGAGAGTGAAGGGCGAGCTATTCAAGCGGCGTCCTGGGTGGCTTTGCCGTTGGCCAGGCTGTTCTCCGGCCGAAGTTCCTCACACTTTTCGCGGATGCGAAGGTTGGGACGCTCGAGCAGCACCGTCGAATGCGGGGGAACGGAGCGGGTCAGCCAAACGCTGGAACCGATCACCGAGTCGTGCCCGACAACAGTTCGCCCGCCGAGAACGGTGGCATTCGCATAAATGACGACGCGATCCTCGATCGTGGGGTGACGTTTGGTTCCGCGGACCAGTCGACCTTCCGAGTCCGTAGGAAAGCTCAGCGCTCCCAGTGTCACGCCCTGATACAGTTTAACGTGATGGCCGATCTCGCACGTCTCCCCGATGACCACGCCCGTGCCATGGTCAATGAAGAAATACGTGCCGATTTTCGCTCCGGGATGAATATCGATGCCCGTGCGGCTGTGGGCCCATTCTGTCATCATGCGTGGAATGAGGGGAACCTCAAGCTCATGGAGAAGGTGCGCCAGACGATACACGGTGACCGCTTCAAACCCGGGATAGCAGAGGATGACTTCATCCAGGGACTTGCAGGCAGGATCACCCTCGTAGGCCGCCTGAACATCCAGTGCCAAGATCTTCCGTAATTCGGGCAGTTGTTCAAGGAACGCCAGCGTCTTGGCCTGTCCCAGGGCTTCAAAGTCCGCCAGCCTCACCGGATCACACTCGGCCGTGTGATTGGCCTCGTGACGCAAAGCGCGAGCGATTTGCTGCGTCAAAAGGTCGTGCAATTTGTCCACCAGGTCCCCCACGTAGTACACCACATTTCCCATGTGCAGGCCGTCGCGTCGGCGGTAACCGGGGAACAGGATCTCCTTCATCCACTCGGTGGCTTGAATGACAGCCTCGTAATTGGGCAGTGGGCAATGGCCGAGATGGCTTGTGCTACCATGGGTGCGGTACGTTTCCACCAGTCGGTTGGTGATTTCGGGCAACTTTTCCTTCAGGCGGAAATCGGAAGCCATGGCCTTGTCTCCGGTGATTGAATTGAGCTGATGGGCTGCTGGGCGACCTTCGGAACGAACCTGGCAGAACGTGTTATCGATTTGTCGGCGCCAAACGGAAATGAATTGGCCTATGTCAAAAAAAACTTGCTATCGGGGGGTGACCTGCGGGTCGAAGACAAAAGTAACTTTTTTGGTAAAGATTGTGCCGCTTCTGTCCGGTTTACGCCGGACAGCGACACCGTTTCAGACATGAGCCTGCCAGGAGTTGGAGGATCACAGCGAGACCTTCCTCCCTTGAAGACCGAGAGTTTGCCTCCTGAATTATGGTAGCACGGTCTGTCACAAAAACAAGGCTCGCCCACTCGCTGGAAAGTATTTCCCGTTTGTTTTGATTTTCGGTTGAACAAGACAATTTGAACCGGCGGATGTTATCCTACCGTTATACTTTTGTTACGTCGCTCACTTTAACATGGCTCGTTCGACGGGGAGCGTGGTCCTCCGCGGCGAGTGTTTCTAAACTGGAACGGTGCGGCAGGACCGCGGGTTCAGTTGCTTCGGAAATACGTCTTTCATGATCAAACTTGAAACCTTTACCAAAAAATACGGCAGCTTTTGCGCGGTTGACCGCCTGAGTTTCCAGGTGTCATCCGGCGAAATCTTCGGTTTCGTTGGCTGCAATGGCGCTGGAAAAACAACGACGATCCGCTTTCTGGCGACACTGATTCGGGCGACGGCTGGCGACGGCGTGATCGCCGGCTACAGTGTCACACGGCAGCCGCGAGAGGTTCGCCGCCATTTGGGCTACGTTCCGGATACCTTTGCCGAATTCCCCGGTTTTCGGGTAAAGGGCTTTCTCGATTTTTTTGCCCGTGCTTATGGGGTGCCCCGGCAAATCAGGCGACGGCGCGTGGAGGACCTTCTGGATCGCCTCGGCCTGGCCGCTTACGCCAGAACCGACGTCCGCAAACTTTCCCGGGGATGGAAGCAGCGGCTCTACCTGGCACGGGCGCTGGTCCATGATCCGCCTGTTCTTATTCTCGACGAGCCAACGGCGGGACTCGATCCCGTTGCGCGAATGGAGTTCAAATCCCTTCTCAAAGAATGGGCTGCCGAGGGAAAGGCTATCCTTCTTTCCAGCCATAACCTGGCTGAGCTGGCGGACATGGTCACCCATGTGGGCATCATCGAGCGGGGACGCATGGTTGTTTCGGGGACACTGCGAGAAGTTTTGACAAAAACAGATCGGCGGCCCCGCGTCCGTGTGCACTACCTGGGGGCGCCCGATCGATTGGAGACCACCCTGAGGAATTTACCCCAGGTCCGGTGGAGTAGAGCTGAAAACGGGCAGGTGATTCTGGAATTTGTTGAATCGTCCCAGAAGGGAGAGGTGGTTTTTGCCCAGGTTCTGCGAACGCTCGTCATGGCCGGGATTGACGTTGTCGAGTATCAGCCGCTTTTGCCCACGCTGGAAGAATTGTTTGTGCAGGCGACGGCCGGGAACGCCCTAGAGGAAAGTCAACGCGTGTGATGGCTCGAGTCCCTGTGCTTGTTGTCGGCTAAACCGCCCGTTATGTCCGCTCATCGGTGCCCGGCAGATTCCGCATTTCAGGCTCAGGGGAATCGGCAAACAGTGTTCCCGCCCAGGGATTTAGCGCGGCGCAGGGCCTGATCGGCGTGCTGGATCATTTCTTCCGCTATTTTTGCGACGGGCTTGCCGGACGTCGACAAAGGGTGGGGGGAGATGACCGTCACTCCGGCGCTGGCTGTGAGGACCTTGTCGTCGAGATCGACAATCTTGATGGCGAGCTTTTCACGCACACGGTCCACGATCGGTTCCGCCTGCACGTTGGGGTCGATGATGCAGACCAGCGCAATTTCGTCTCCGCCCCAGCGAAAAAGGTAATCGCTTCGCCGGCATGCTTGCCGGGCGGCCAGTCCAACATTCCGCAAAAGTTCGTCCCCTCGGCGATGTCCCAGGATGTCATTGACTGATTTGAAGTTGTCCAGGTCAAACAGCGCCACCACCATTTGCTGATGCGTTCTTTTGGCCTGTTGCCATACGGAGCGAAACACCCTGGGCCAGGCCCTGCGGTTGAGCAGACCCGTTAAGGGGTCGCGGAAGGCCGCGCGTTTCAGCCTTCGCACCAGGTGTTGCCGCCGACCGAGCATGGATCGCAACCGTGCGAGCTTTGCGAGCAGTCGCAGGACCTCTCCCACGGCCTCGGGGGGAGTGTCTTCCGGAAGAGCAACATCCCCTGGCAAGTCACAGCCCAAGGAGACGATGTGCACGGGAACTGGTTTTCGCCGATCGCTGTCGCCGGAATGAAGCAGTTGGCCAAGCTCTTCCGCGGAGACCGCGCGATCCGTGAGCAAAATGACACCTGGCCGGGGAGTAAAGGGAGGTTTTTCGGGCTGGGAAACGCCGGGAGCGACATGCTCAGCGCTAAACTTGGACGGTTGGGAAACATTGGCCGATAGCACAAAGATGTCGCCCAGCTCACCGGGAATGAGATGGTCCACCGCCTCGCGGAGTCTGTTCCACTGCGTCGGTTCCAGAAGTACCACCAGTGAGGGGCGAAATAAGCGGGCCATGGACGGAATCTGTAGACACCTCGTCCGTTGAAATTGAAAGTCCATATCCGTGATGGGCTAGACGTCCTTGCGGGGCGAAAGTCCGCGCCTTAGAATCGGCCAAATGATGCATCGCCGGAAACAGCCGATTGCCCATACGCGCGTTCTATTGTGCGTGTTTGGCTTCGGGCTGAAAAGGTCACGAACTGGGAGGTTGATCAAACGGGCAGGTTTGGGGGATGGTGACCGTCGGGCGTAGGTGATTCGCTCAAAGAGAGTGCTCGTCAGATGGACGAATTTCAATCCCAGCTTCTGGAACTGCGTGCAGGTTGGTCCCGCCGCGACCTGCTTGGCCTGGAAGAACTCTCGGCGGAAGAGATTGTTTGCATCCTGGATACGGCGGAAGTATTTCGCCGGGCGTTTGACCAGGGGATCAAAAAGTGGTCGCTTTTAACGGGCAAGACGTGCGTCAATTTATTCTTCGAAAATTCCACGCGAACCCGCAACAGCTTTTCCCTGGCTGCGCGTCGATTGGGGGCTGATGTGGTGGATTTCTCCGCGGCCACAAGCAGCCTCTCCAAAGGCGAAACGGTGGTGGACACGGCGCGGAATCTCGAGGCCATGGGGATCGACGCGGTGGTCGTGCGGCACAGCACTCCTGGGACGCCCCATTTGCTGGCCAAATCACTGCGTTGCTCGGTCATTAATGCAGGAGATGGAGCCCACGAACATCCCACCCAGGGGCTTTTGGATATCCTGACCATTCGGCAGCGGCTGGGAAGAGTCGAGGGCCTTACCGTGGCGCTGGTCGGTGATATCGCCCACAGTCGGACAGCCCGGTCCAATATCTGGGGCCTGAAAAAGCTGGGCGCGCACGTCATTGTTTGTGGGCCATCGACCCTCGTCTCACGGGATTGGGAGAAGTTGGGGGTTGAGTACTCTTACAGCCTGGATGAGATTCTGCCCCGGGTGGACGTGCTGAATTTGTTGCGTATCCAGTTTGAGCGACAGACACGACGGCCATTCCCCTCTGTCCGCGAATATGCCCTGCTATACGCCATGAATGCGGAGCGCCTGGCCCGAACAAAGCCAGGTATCCTGATCATCGCCCCTGGGCCAATCAATCGCGGTGTGGAAGTTACCGCCGACGTGGCTGACGGCGAGCATTCGGCGATTCTGGATCAGGTGACAAACGGTGTGGCCGTCCGTATGGCCGTCCTCTGGTTGCTGACGAGCGCACCAGATCAGAAGCGATCACCAGTCAAAGCGTGCCTGTAGCACGGCGGCTTTAACGTGTGGTCGGCGGTGTCAGACGTGATGGTCGGGAAAGCACATCGCCGAAGGGAAAAAGTAGAAAACGTGGTCGTGCGGGAGTCGCCGTGCAGTAAATGGCGAGGAATGAAACATGGAGCGGATTCTGATTCGCGGTGGACGGGTCATCGATCCCAGTCAAGGACTGGATGATAACATTGACATCCTTATCGAGGACGGAAAGATTGCTGCGTACAATCCGACGGCGAGAGGTGACGAGCGGGTGATCGACGCCCGGGGAAAAATTGTCTCGCCGGGTTTGATCGATATGCACGTTCATCTCCGTGAGCCCGGCCATGAAGATGATGAGACGATTGCCACGGGAACCCGGGCGGCGGTCGCGGGAGGATTTACCTCCATCGCCTGCTGCCCCAACACCGATCCCCCCATTGACACTCCGGCGACTGTGGAATTTGTCCGTCAGAAAGCGGCACGCGACGGGCACTGCAATGTTTACGTGATCGCCTGCGTCAGCAAGGACCGCAAGGGAGAGGAACTTGCGGAAATCGGCCAACTCGTGGCGGCAGGAGCGGTTGCCTTCAGCGATGATGGGGCGCCGGTTTACGACCCGGAATTGATGCGGCGAGCGTTTGAGTACTGTCTGATGTTCGACAAGCCGGTGTGTAATCATTGTGAGATTCCCGAGCTTACTCGCAATGGGGTAATGCACGAGGGGCTGGTGTCATTAATCCTGGGTTTGCCGGGAATTCCCGCGGCGGCAGAGTCGGTCATGGTAGCCCGCGATATTGCCCTGGCGGAAGCCACGGGCGGACGCCTCCATGTGATGCACGTTTCCACTCTGGGGAGTGTGGAGGCCATTCGCCGGGCGAAATCCCGCGGAGTCCGCGTGACCGCGGAGGTGACACCTCATCATTTCACGCTCACCGATGAGTCGCTCCGTGCCTTTGACTCGAACTTCAAAATGAATCCCCCTCTGCGTTCCGAAGAACACGTCAAGGCGTGCCTGGAAGGCCTGCGCGACGGCACAATCGACGTTATCGCCACCGATCACGCTCCTCACGCCAAGGAAAAGAAGATGCAGGAGCTGGACCGAGCGCCGTTTGGTGTGGTGGGGCTGGAGACGGCCCTCTCTCTTGTCATCATGCGGCTCATCAAGCCCGGTATTCTCTCGTGGTCCGAGGCGCTCGCCAAACTGACCATCAATCCCGCCCGCATTCTTGGAATTCCCAAGGGAACCCTGCAAATTGGTGCAGACGCCGATGTCACGGTCATCGATCCCGATGTGAGGTGGATGGTCGAGCCGGAGCAGCTCCACTCCAAGTCGAAGAACACGCCGTTTGCCGGCTGGGCGATGGAAGGTCGCGCGACAGTTGTCATTGTCGGCGGGGTGATAAAATACCAATTGGGTGAGCAGGCTTAACGGCGTGTCGGCTGCAAGGTGCGGGGCAGGCTCCTCTTAGATGTCGGCTGAGGATGGGAGACCCGGGTAGGTGATCCGATATTTGATCGATGGCTACAACTTTCTCAACTGCGCGGGGATCGAAGTGAAGGATTCCGGGGCGGCGGGTATCACCCCCCTGGGGGTGGCGCGTCAGGCGCTCCTGAATTTTCTCGTAGAACATCTCACTCCCGAAGAAGCCCGGGAAACCCTTGTGGTCTTCGATGCTCACAGCCCTCCGCGACCGCTCCCCACCGAGTTTGAATACTGCGGCATTTCGGTGAAGTTTGCCGTGCGGTATCCCGATGCCGATTCGCTCCTTGAGCGACTCATCAACGAGCATACTTCGCCGCGGAAGCTGACGGTCATCTCCAGCGATCACCGTATTCAGCGGGCGGCACGTCGCCGTCGGGCCAAATTCGTGGATAGCGAGAAGTGGTATCGCGAATTGCTCATTCGGGCGTCTTATCGCGGGCCGACGTCCCCTCGCTCGAGTGACGCTGCATCCAAGTTGCCCGATGTTTCCAACATGAATACCGAGGACTGGCTCCGACTGCTCGGAGTATCCGAAGACGCCACCAGCGAGGACCCGGAAGCCATTCCTCAAGCGCAATCCCGGCAGGATTCAGAGGCGAGAACTCCTGGCGAGGCTCAGCCGACCCCGGAAGTGCCCAAGCAGGGCGCGGCAGCCAGCAGCGAAGAACAGATTCAGGAATCGCTTCCCGAACTGTTGCCGGCAGTGGATTTCGGTTTCACTCCGGATGAGCTGGAGCAACCGATCGACGCGTTGGATGAACGGGATCTTGCGCGAATGCGGCGCCCTCGCCACCGTCGGCCACCCCGTCGCCAGGGTTAGTTTGCACGATTGCTGTTAGGAGGGTACGCGGTCAGGCGGCTAGACGTTCTGCTGGGTCAACCGGCGGATCGCTTTGTCGGCAATGTCTTTTCGGCACCACGCCCCCTGCCAGCGGATGCATTTGACGGCCGCGTAGGCCTGGTATTTCGCCCGGGCGATATTCTCGCCGAGGGCCGTCACCCCCAACACCCGGCCGCCCGCCGTCACAATTTCCCCGTCTTTCAGCGCTGTTCCTGCGTGGAAAACCTTGACATCCGGCAAGCGAGCGGCTTCGTCCAGACCGCGGATGGGAAAGCCTTTCTGATAGGAGCCGGGGTATCCCTCGCTGGCCATCACGACGCACACAGCGGGACGTGGATCCCACTCCAGCGATTCAAGCTGGTCGAGCTGCCCATCCACAGCCAGATTAAGGATTTCCAGCAGGTCTGACTTGAGCCGCATCATGAGAGGCTGGCACTCCGGATCGCCAAACCGCACGTTAAATTCCAGGACCCGCGGACCAAGCGGCGTCATCATCAAACCAGCGTAGAGCACCCCGGTGAAAGGCCGGCCGGCCTTCCGCATGGCGTGGACGGTGGGAACGAGAATATTGGCCTCGATCCAGTGTAGGGCCTCGTCGCTCACCACCGGAGCAGGGGAATAGGCCCCCATGCCGCCTGTATTGGGGCCCGTGTCCCCGTCGTATGCAGGCTTGTGGTCCTGGGCCGGCTGAAGCGTGACGATCGTTTTCCCGTCCGTGATCGCCAGGACGCTGGCCTCCTCTCCGTGGAGCCGCTCCTCGATGACCAGTCGGTCGCCTGCCGAGCCGAACGCTTTTTCCTCGGCGATCAGCCGAATGGCCTGAAGGGCCTGCTCGCGATTGTCGCAGACGATCACGCCTTTGCCGGCGGCCAGCCCGTCCGCTTTGACTACCAGCGGCATGTCCTCTTTTTCCATGAGGTAGCGTCGGGCGGAAGCGGGGTCCGAAAAGATCTGGAAGTCGGCCGTCGGCACGTCGGCCGAGCGCAGGAGTTGCTTGCAGAAAACCTTACTGGCCTCCAGTTCCGCAGCGGTCTTGGTAGGGCCGAAAATCCGCAATTTCTCCGCGCGGAAGGCATCGACGATCCCCTCACCAAGTGGGGCTTCAGGGCCAACCACTGTCAGGCCCACCCGGTTGGCCTTGGCAAAACGAATTAAACCTTCGAAATCCTTTTCCGAAATGGGAACGTTTTCGGCATCCTGGGCTGTGCCCGCGTTGCCTGGGGCGACAAATACCCGCTCAGCAAGCGGACTTTGCTTCAGTTTCCACGCTAGCGCGTGTTCCCGGCCTCCACTTCCAATCACCAACACGTTCATCGTATCGGACCTTTTCCAAATTGCGTGGCACTTCACCAACTTGCTTTAGACCCTGATTTTAGGTCAGGAGGCGGAGCGTGAGAAGGATTGCCGTTCTTCTGGTTGTTTTCATTCGGTATGGGACCAGATCCAAGGAAGAGCAGTAAACTGCGGGATAGCCGGGATCGATAGAAATGCGAACCTGACAGGCGGGTCCCTCCGACGCGGAGGGGTGTGCTTGTCGTGCCCGGCGAGACCCGTTTTCGAGCAAACTTTTTTAGGTCCGAAGATACACCATACCTATGCGCCCTGTCGGGAGGGAACCGAACGGCCGTCGGTGTGCGTAAAGAGCAGGGGACGAAAAATCGGTCCGTAAATCACAGCCCGAGCTTGGGCGAGCAAGGTAGAAGCGTGAGTCCGCCGGGTGATCCAGGGCGCCTGTCCGTGCGTTCGACTCGCCCGGGGCGATAAGACACAATAGGAGAATTGGAAGGGGACGACTCGCCGATGAAGGTCCAAGCGAAATGTTTCCGGGAGGGCGCCGACTCCCCGCCATGAACGCCAAGGGCTTGTTCGAGTCGCCACCCGGCTTTCCTCGAAAAAAGAACGAGTTTTTTACAGCGGTTTTCGTTGCAGATGGACGCAAAATTTCCGACACATTCATCGCCCCCAAAAACTCTGCCAAGCGGCGATGAATTTCCGCCGTCTGTGCCACCGGCACGCCACGATCCGGAACTTCCGTCGCCGGCACGCCGCCAGTTCTTTGGAAGATTAGCTGGAACCATTGCCGCAGCGGGGGGGTGGAATCGTCTGCTCGTGCGGTTGCTCACGGGGCTCGGGAGTGTGCTTAGCGTTGCGGCAGGGTACGCGGGCGTGAGATTTCTTTGGCCGAGAAACCCACGGAGGCCGGGCGATTGGATCCCCATCGCACCCATCGGTCGAATTGTTCCGGATACCGTGCACACAGCGTGGTTGAATACCCTGGGCGTTTACGTAGTTCGGCAATCCGGCGAGCAGGGAGAACAGATCGTGGTGCTGAAAGCCTCGTGCACCCATCTGGGTTGCATGACGCAATGGGACGCAGGCTTGCGGCAGTTTGTCTGCCCATGTCACGGGAGTGCGTTTGACAAGGAGGGCCAGCGGCTCCGCGGTCCGGCACGGCGCGCTCTGGAACGGTGTGCTGTTAATCTGGCGGACGGAGTCCTCCTGGTGAACACAGGGCTTACTTTCCGCAAGGAAAACGGCGGCTGGGACGATCCAAGAAGTTTCGTGATGCTCGAACACGGTGTGGGTTGAGGGGATCAGGGATGGGTGTGTGGAGTCGAATAAGACAGTCGCGCTTTTACCGGAGTATTTTCCGGGTTCCGCTTCCCCGAACGACCCGGGAAAAAGTCCTCATGATTTTTAACACGTTTGTCCTGCACGTTCATCCGGTGGGGGTGCCCCGGTATGCCGTGCGGCTTCGCTACACATGGTGCATGGGCGGGCTGGCATTTTTTCTTTTTTTGGTGGAGATTGTCACGGGAGTGGCCTTGATGTTCTATTATCGGCCTGTCCCGGAGTATGCCTACGCCGATATTCTCGATCTCCGACATTCCGTCTATTTCGGCATTATGCGCGAGCTTCACCGGTGGGCAGGACACGCGATGGTGGTGGTCGTGATGCTCCACATGCTGCGAGTTTTTTTAACTGGGAGCTATCGCCCTCCACGCGAGTTTAACTGGGTGATAGGTGTCAGTCTTCTTATTCTTACACTTCTGCTTTCTTTTACCGGCTATCTCTTACCGTGGGACCAACTGGCCTACTGGGCGACCACGGTGGGGACGAATATGGTGGCCGCGGCACCGTTTGTCGGGTATGAAGGGCCGGGAAGCGAGCTTCTCACACTGCACGGCGAGCCGCTGATCACACCCACTTCCGACCTGCGTTATTTGTTGCTGGGAAGTGACAGGATCGGCCCTGCGGCTCTCAACAGGTTTTATATCTGGCATTGTGTGGCCCTCCCGCTGGCCATGACGTTTCTCTGCGGACTTCACTTCTGGCGCGTGCGAAAGGATGGTGGCATCAGTGGGCCACTTTGAGCGATTTATGTAGAGAGGATAGAAAAGCTGCAACCCTGATATGCAGCGAACATAAAAACATGGAATTATACACTGCATTACAATTATTACGAGTTGGATGAAAGATCAATCATTAGCCATTCTCTATTTTGGCTCAGTTTTAGTTATCGCTGCTTGGGCGGCCATTCGGCTGGTCGGCCGTGGCGCGCGGAAATCGCAGGCGATCGAGCCGAGCGTGTACGCTTTGCTGTTCCTGGCGGGTGGCATTTTTGCGAGCATGGGGCGTGCCTGGGGGCTCCCCAACTGGGCCAAACAGGTGATTGATCACTTCGTTACTCCTCCCGTTTTGACGCTTCTGGTATTTACCGGAGCTTTTGTTTTTCTGAAGGGACTCCAATCGAGATGGACGCCGCGGCTGGCCGTCCACATGGTGATCGGCCTGTGGTTGTGGTTTTTGCTTTCGCTGGAAGACAGGAACTTTGCGGCTTTGGTGCTTGCTCCCGATCATGTGGCGGTGCTGCTGTTTATTGCGGCCTCTCTGGCGGGCGTTGTTTACGGATTGGGGCTGGCTGCGGAAAATGATCGCCGCAGGCAGCAGAACCAACCAGTGATGGAGGCCGAGCCTTACGAAAGGGAACGCATCTTCGTCTGGCCGGACCTGGTGTACATAGAACTTCTCGCCATGCTGGCAATGTTGGGAGTGTTGCTGGTGTGGTCGTTGCTCATGCCAGCGCCTTTGGAGTCGCCGGCCGATCCGACGTGGACGCCCAATCCCGCCAAGGCACCATGGTATTTTGTGGGGTTGCAGGAACTCCTTGTGTACTTTGATCCGTGGCTGGCGGGTGTCATGATTCCGGTGTTCATTATTCTTGGTCTGTGTTTAATTCCTTATGTGGACACCCGCCCGAAAGAAACGGGATTCTATGGATTCCGCCAGCGGCAGTTCGCGACGAGCGTCTTTCTAAGTGGCTATATCCTATGGACAATTCTGATCGTTATAGGCACGTTCTTTCGGGGGCCGGACTGGCAGTTCTATGGTCTCTATGAATCCCGGTCCATTAAAAAACCGAGCGTCCTCGAAACACGTCCGCTTTCTCACGTCATATGGAATGTAAACGTTGGCGCACATGAGGCGAAGAGCATGAATCCGTGGAGGGTTCTCCGCCGGGAAAGCCCTGGCGTGGTCCTGCTGGGAATGCTGTTTGGTGGCGTGCCGCTGATTCTGCGGATGAAATCCATTCGGCAATATGTACCGCAGTGGTCAAGGCCCACGCACTGGACCATGAGTGTGTTGCTGGCGTTTATGATTTTAATTCCTGTGAAGATGTATCTTAATTGGCTCATGGATATCAATTACATACTATGGCTACCAGAGATTGGGATTAACTTATGACAGTGAGTGAGCGAGCCGTGTCTCCATAGTTAATTGATGGCAAGCCAATGGCAAATCCATTAAAGCACCATTATCCCTTGGTTTATTTGCACGCTCTCTGCGTGATCTTTTGCGGAGTATTGCTCGGGCTGGTGGTTTGGGTACTCTATCGAGAACACCATCGTGAGTGGCTGCGATACCAGCGGTTGGGACAAACTGTGGCTAAGGTCGTCCACTCGGAATCGCAGCGGTTCAACCAGCAAGGGGGGAAAAACGAGTGGCTGATCCTTCCGCCGCTATCGACAAGTGGCGAAAAGGAGAGCATCCCTGGGGGAACAGGGCGTTTCAGCCTGGAACTCCGCGAGATTGTCCTCCCGGGGCTGGAGGAGAAAGTCTCGGAGAGAGCAGTGGTACGTCGTGATCGCTGCACAACTTGCCACCTGTTTGTGGATTGGACAACTCAGGAAGGCCCAGCGATATCGGAGCTAAAGGAGGTTTCAAGAGCGGGCGGCTCGGGGAATGGTTTTCCGTGGGCCCAGCGGACCGAGTATCATGCCGCCACCCGTCCCGTGATGGAGAAAGAAAACACGATCACCCTCGCCTTGCCACTTATTCTCAAAGAAAGACATAGTGTGGATGAAATAAAACACAACGAAAAGAGATCCTCAACAATTGCGGAAAAGCTGGGGATCCAATGGATGTCTCTTGGGCTGTTTGGCAGCGCGGAGGCTCGAGTGGCAGCGATCAAACGGGGCAGCCCCGCGGAAGTGGCTGGTCTTCGGCCAGGCGATCGAATCGTCAGAGTCGGATCACGGCATGTCGCGTCGCCTCAGGAAGTGGAAGCCGAAGTGGGGCGCTGCTTGGAGCTGCTTTCGCGTGATGAAAAGGCATTTTCTAACTCAACAAAATATATTTACTATCCCGCAAACTTTGGCAGCGATAGTACAAAAGTCCCCGCTGTCAGTGTTACCATTCTCCGCGGCCTTGCGGAACCGTTTACCGGACATCCCCACCCGGATTTGTATGTCGCTGAAAACAGTTCGCATCCAGCTTCGCGATTTGGCTGCACGATTTGTCACGGAGGCGTTGGGCTGGCCACGGATGTGGTGGGGGCGGAGCATTTTCAACAGGCGGCTGAAGTTGAAAAAATCCCCGCGTCTTTCGTCGCGTCTATTGATCCCATGCTACCTACTGCGCTCGTCGAAAGCCGATGCTTGCGGTGTCATGAAAGGGTCTTCGACCTTATCGAAACACCTCGAGAGCAGGATGCGGTGGCTTCCCAACTGGTGACAGGCCGCCGAATTGTCGAACGCTACGGATGCTATGCCTGTCACCAGTTCGGCAGTGATGGGGTTGGGATGGAGGGATTGGGGGCCGATTTGCAGCCCCACGGTCCGGCCACGGAAGTGGCTGAGGAAATCCTTGCCTGGGAGCCGCCGCAAAATGTGGCGACAGCCGCCCGCCAGGTCCTGCAATCGGCCAGTAATTCCACGGGTGTCGAGGCGTTAAAAAAAGAGCTGGAGTCCTGGCTTTCCGAGCTGTCTCGTGTCCCGGTCCCATCTCTTGACGAGCGCATCCGCCAACTGGAAATTCGCCGGCTCGCGGGAGTGCTTCGCTCTTCCCAGGCAGGGCCAGGTGGCCTGGGGAAACCCGGCCCCAGCTTGAGGTCTGTGGGCGATCGTCTTGCACGGCAGCAGTTGGAAGCCATCATCGCGGATCCCCAGGGTGTTCTGCCATCGGCAAGGATGCCCCGTTTTTTCGGCGTCAATCCATCCTTCTTCAGTGGCGAGCCTGATCAGGATGGATTTGCGGCTGCGGAAATAGCCGGCATCGCGGAATACCTTCTGACGCGGAGTCGATCGAGTGGGACGCCGACACAGGCCGGTTCTGCCGCCACGACAGGCGCAGAGAACGGCACGCCGAACGATGCAGATTGGGGAAGGATTGTGTTCGAAACTCAGGGCTGCCTGGCCTGTCACAACCATCGAGAATTTCCCGCCGCTTCGGTGGGACCGACTCTCGGACCGGATTTGTCCGACTTAGGGAATCGCTGGACTGGGCCGCGGGCGAGGGAATGGCTGGAGCGCTGGCTGGAGGACCCGCGGTCGCTCAATCCCGATACGCGAATGCCTCGTCCCCAATGGCGTGAAGATTCCTGGCTGTCCATGCTAGTGCCTTCAGAATCGGGAACCGGTGAATCGCCTGGTAGCGAGGATGCTTCCGCGCACGCCCGGCATTGGACACCCCGGTCCTTGATCCGGGCGCTGGCGAGCTTCCTGTTACAAAAAACAGAACGAGACGTTCACCCTGCCCCGCTGAATGTAGACGAAAAACAGATCGACGCGGCAGTGACCGCTTATCTGGCGGAAGAATTCGGCCTCCCGCGGGCCCGGTTGTACAGTCAGCATGGTATTTCCGGAAAGGAATTCGAGCGGCTCAGTCCCGGATTGGCCGTGGAATTGGCGGATTTGGTGACGCCTCTATCGCGTGAGAAAAAGCTGCGTTATTTGGGACGTAAGGCCATTGCTCGATACGGCTGCTACGCGTGTCACAGTATTTCTGGGTTTGAGGGGCAATCCCCAATTGGTCCGGATCTCTCCACATTTGCCCGAAAGCCCTTGGCACTCCTGGACTTCGGTCATAGCGAGCAATTTCTGCGGCAGACGGCAGCCGGGAGCGCTCTCTATCGCGAGGCGAGCTTTCGGCCCGAACTGGCGGCACTGTTGGGGACCCGTCGCCGGGAAGGCTGGCTGTGGCTAAAACTGACGCAACCCCGAGTTTTCGATTACGGGCTGACCTTCCAGAGCCCGCTCCACCGTTTGCGGATGCCCCGGTTTCCCCTCACCCGTGACGAGCGCTGGGCCATTATGACATTCGTGCTTGGATTGGACGGATTTCAGACGCCCCCGGAGTATTCCCCTTATCAGGATCGGCGAAGGGCGGCCCTCGCCGTCGGCAGGATGGTGATCGAACGTCACGGTTGCGACCGGTGCCACATGCTGCATCCGGAAAGGTGGACTTTGCGCTATCTTACGGAAGAACCGCCTGAGCCGCCGATTGCTCCGCAGCCGGAATTGCAAGTTCAAGCACAAAACACCGTGGGCTTCAATCAAGCGGGACGAGAGCCAGTTTCATCGCCTGTCTCCGTGTTCAGTTTTGCCGTGGTCGTGGGGCGTGCGCAGCGTGATATGACAGGCCGGCTTCTGGAAGATATCGATGACTGCGATAATCCGCTCTACTTTTTTGAACCGTGGCGACCTGTGCGAATTGGGAATTACATTTGGCCTGTGGGCCAGGCCGCCCTCCCGATCGCAAAACCGCAAATCGTCGGCATCAGACCGCAGGATGGAGGCGAATGGGCTGCCCAGCTCTATGGTCGGCTGGCGGAGTACGTGCAGCGACTGGTGCTCAACGTGGGGCCTTCCGAGTTATGGGGGGCCGTCCCGCCGCCGCTCTGTTATGAAGGGGTGGCCGTTCAGGAAGCGTGGCTACGGGAGTTCCTCCACACGCCGGTTTCCATTCGCCCGGCTGTCCCCCTGGCGATGCCCATGTACAACTTGAATCCCCAGGAGATCGACCGTCTGGTGGGGTATTTTCAGGCTTTGCACTCTGCGGCACCGGCAGCAGAGGACTGGGGAAGGGCACGCCAGCCGCAATCCTCGGCGCAGGACCAGGCGCGGTTCCATCAACTCGAATTGGCGGAGAAACTGGTCCACGACACGAAAACGTACTGTGGTAAGTGTCATCGCCTTGCTGCTGCGGACCCGGCAAAACTCGCCATGCCAAACGAAGCCCCCGCCCTCGATGAGGTGTATCGCCGATTACAGGTAACTTACCTCAGCGAGTGGGTGAAGAATCCCCGGGCCATCCTCCCGTACACCGCTATGCCGATCAACTTTCCGCCTGGCGGAGAACCACTTGACCGAAGTGTCTTCGATGCGTCCGCCGACCAGCAGCGCCAGGCTGTGGTGGAGCTCCTTCAGAGCTACGATCGGTATTTGCGGCAAAAACGTATTGCTTCACCGGATGCTTCAAGCAAGGGGACCGTTGACTCGCCGCCGTGACGGGTGCTGGCCGAAGTCAGAAACAACCAGCATTTGGCCTGAAAGCCCCTGGGACCATAGAATGGGAAGATACCATCCGGCCTACGGCAGAACCGCAACGGGGGCAGCGACGTTGTTCCTCGATAATGGACCTCGACCAGCGGGTTTTACTGTTTGAAATTTCTCGGCGGGAGATTGTCAGAACCGAGGACCTGTGGATGGCACATGCTTCCGGACAGGCAGCGCGAAGGGTTCGGCGAAGGTCGCAGCGGAACGGTGAAAGGCGATGCCATGAGGAGTGAATCGCGGCGAACAGCGGCAAAACGTACCGTCGATGCGCGGAAGTTGATTTCCCGGTCGAGATATCGGCGAGAATTCCTGAAAAAGCTAGCGGCTCTGGGTACGCTCTTAAGCGTTCCACGACCCCTCGTTTCTTCCCTTGTGCTGAGCGAGGAAGGCGGGCAACTGGGGGAGTTGACCGGAAGATTCATCTATGTGGGAACACCCCCGGAACGAAAGAAACTCAAAGTCGATAAAGACGTGGACTGTTGCGGCAAGTACGACATCCGGGACGAATCGCTGTTGGTCGGGCCAGATGGTGGGTTGGCCAACGTTTATGTATATCTGCGGAGCCGTGGCGTTCCTGTGCCTCCCGGACTGGCAGAAAAGTTTCCCAAACGCGTCACTTTGGATAATCGGGACTGCATTTTCAAACCGCATTGTTTGGCAATTTGGTATACAGTTCAGGAATTCTATATTGTCAATTCCGATCCAATCGCGCAGAACGTAGCGTTCACCCCTTTGGGAGACCTGCCGGCGAACATCATTCTGGCCCCAGCCCCCGGCGAAAAGACCGACGCCACGTGGCGATTTCACCGCACCCAAACAGAGCCCGTCCACATCGTGTGCAATTATCATCCCTGGGAAAGTGCCTATATTCTTCCCCGCGACAACCCCTATTTTGCCATCAGCGGAAGCGACGGAACATTTCGCATTCCGTACCTTCCACCGGGCGAATGGGAATTTCAGCTTTGGCAGGAACGTGTCCGGCAGCTGGAATTACCCGGCTATCCGCGGGGGCGCTTCACGGTGACGGTCAAGCCCGGCCTGAACGACCTGGGAACAATTCGCGTCAGCCCCGCATCGCTCAAGGTGACCTGACCTGTCCTGCGTGGACTAACTAATTGCGTGAATTTGTTAACTTCTACGACATGAGATTGGCACGGCATGTTCTAACCTTATTCAATATGATGTTCGTTGACCCCGCAGTACCTGTGACCAGAGCACCGCGTCGCACCGCAGCGATTGACCGGAAGCCCGTTGCCGTCGCGGTGTTACTCATAGTATTACTGAGCTTGGCGGGCTGTGGTAAGTCGCGACCCGTGGAGTTCCGCTTAAATACCGAGGGGCGTGATCCTGCCTCTATCTCACCCGCCCAGCGCGAGGCGATTGTCGGCATGCTCACGGATCTTTTCGGAACGCCTGATGATCCGCGTGTTCCACCGGGTGTCAATCTCGATTTGGAGCTTCTGCGGCGTGCTGCGGGACCAACCCGTCGCGATTTCAGCGGCGTGGAACGGGGACTCTATCGCAAGCATTGTGCCGTGTGTCACGGAATTTCTGGAGACGGAGCAGGGCCGATCGCGGCAATGCTCAATCCCTATCCCCGCGACTACCGCTATGGCGTTTTCAAGTACACATCCACTGTGCTGGGGGCCAAGCCTACTCGTCAGGACCTCGAGCGGACCATCCGCCGTGGAATTCCTGGGACGGGAATGCCATCGTTTGCTCCTCTTCCCGATGAAGATATTCAGGCACTTATTGAATATGTCCAGTATCTTTCTATCCGCGGAGAAACTGAGCTCTACCTGCTGCGATTGGTCGTGGATGAGAACGAATTGCTCCCGCTCAGCAAGCAAAGTGTCATCGATGAAGGGGTGCTCCCGGTGGCCGAAGCATGGGAAGCACCGGAAAAAGATCCTGAGCATTGGGTGGTCCGGCCACAACGGCCTCAGCTCGACGAGGCTCAGCTCAAGGCGGCTATTGAGCGCGGAAAGCTCGTTTATCAGGAGCCACGCTCCCAGTGCGTCAAGTGCCATGGCCCGGAGGGTCGGGGCGATGGTGAACAGACCGATCTGTACGACGATTGGAACAAACCGAAAAAGGGTGTCACCGAGGAGCAAACGCGGCAACTGTCACGCTGGTTTTCTCTGCCGTTGCAGCAACTGAAACCTCGCAATTTTCAGGAGGGGATTTTCCACGGAGGTGGCCGTCCCGAGGATATCTATCTCAGAATCTATGTAGGAATCAAAGGCACGCCGATGCCTGCCATGGGGCCGTCCCCCGGACAGCCCGGCATTCTTGCGCCCGAAGAAATCTGGGACCTTACCTTCTATGTCCTTTCTTTAGCGCGAAAGAGTGACATTAAAAAATAGACCCCCATCGTGAAAATAAATTTGGATAGTTGTATGGAGCGTGGTGGTTCGGGTGACAGAGCGACTGAAAGAGGAACTCGCTGGGCCCACCGGCTGGCCTGGGTCTTGTGGGCTGTTACCTTTCCGCTGATCTGGATGGGCGGATTCGTCACCACGTACGACGCCGGTATGGCGGTTCCCGACTGGCCAAATACCTACGGATATAACCTTTTCCTCTATCCCATAGAAAGCTGGCTGAAAACCTGGGATATCTTCCTGGAACACAGTCATCGTCTGATTGCCTCCGCGGCCGGGTTTGTGTCCATCGCGCTGATGGTTGCGCTGTGGAGGACGGGCTCCGCACGCTTCCGGCGACTGGGTGTCGTGGTCTTCATCCTGGTGTGCGTGCAGGGAGTAATAGGGGGCCTCCGGGTGCTGGGACAGGAGCTTCTTCTGGCAAATCTGCACGGATGTATCGCGCCACTTTTTTTCGGCCTTGTCACGGGAGTGGTGGTCATCACGGGGCGTGCGATCACAGGCTCAGATCAAGCGATACGGTACGCCCAACAGTCACTTTTTCGTAGTGTGGCAGGGTGGCGATTCGTCCTCGTCGCGACTATCTATACCCAGATCCTCGTTGGTGCCCAACTCCGCCACCTTCCTCCCACTCTGTCGCCAGGTTGGGCATTTTTGTGGACGATTGTTCATTTAATCGTGGCCGGTCTCATTGGCGTGTTCCTTGGCGTCGTATGGTGGCGCGAATGTCGTGAGCACCCCTCCCAGTTATTCTGGCTGAAGATTTTAAGTGGAATTTACGCAATACAGCTTACGCTTGGCTTATTCACATGGGTGGTCAATTATAATTTCCCCATCTGGTTTCTCGATTATTTTCTCGCTATTTCCTATACCGTCGTGAAAGGAGGAGCGGCACAGGCTCTCGTCACAACAGCACACACCGCGACGGGATCCCTGTTGCTGGCCGCCGGAGTGGCCAGCTGGCTGACAGCCGCCATGAATCCAGGCTCGCAGAACCTGCGAATGCATCAACCGGCGTGAGATCACAATCGAGGCAGACTTGGGTGACAATGAGTTTGTCGAATGTGAGAGATAATACAATGAGTAAAAATAGTCAATCGCACTTCATACAGGTAACACATCCACAATAAGTGGTGAGTAACATGAGTAATCCTGGAGAACGACTAGCAAATACCGTTGTCGCAATGGGGGACAAAAGCCGGGAGCTTGCCCGGCAGAACTCCTCTTCGGAAGTGAGCATCGTGGGGTGGCTGCGGGAATGGGGAGCTTTCCTGCGGGTCCGCATCCTTTTCAGCATCGTGGCCACCATGGTCACAGGAGCTGCGCTGGCCGCGGAGTCCGCTGCAGTTGATGGAACAATTGCGGCCAAGCTGGTGTTTTTGATTGGCATCATCGTTGGGGCCGTCATTTTAAACCAGGTCATCGAAAGCGAGTCAGACCGATTGATGCCCCGTACCTCCCGCCGACCTATTCCTGCGGGAAGAATGAGGCGAAGCTGGGCCGCGGTTGCGGGAGCCGTGCTGACGCTGGCGGGCACACTGGGGTTGCTGGCTTCAGGCGATATTATGCTGACTGTGCTTGGTCTGGCCGCCTGGGCACTCTATGTGGCTATTTACACGCCTCTCAAAAAGAAAACGAGCTGGCAAACACCGATTGGAGCGGTCGTGGGAGCGGCGCCGGTCGTTTTGGGGGCGGGCTTGGTGGATGGCTATCACGTCCCCCAGGTGTGGACACTCTTTACACTCATTTTTTTCTGGCAGTTTCCCCACGCGATGGCGATTGCCACAATTTATCGGGATCAATTCTCGCAGGCCGGTATTCAGGTCGCTCCGGTTGCCGATCCCAGTGGTCGCCTGATGCGTCTTTATACCCTCGCCGGCCTGGCAGGATTACAACTGTGCGTCATTGGATCGGTGATTTGGGGAGGAATCAACCCGCTGATGGCTGGCCTTCTGACTATCGGGACAGTCTATTTAACTTTGCCGACCCTGACGTTTCTCCGAGACCCAAACCAGTCCAGCGGTCGTCGGCTTATGCGGCACACGCTTGTCTACCTGTTCCTTTTAATCCTCGCTTTCGCCGTATTTCGGTGGTTCCATTAAATCGACCACTGGCACTGTCGCCACGATTGGCTTGAGGGTTCGTGTCAGCGGCGCGGAAGACGACGCCCGCGATTCTTTCCGATACCGGGACGTGGTACGATAAGTTACAGGGAAGACACGACACGTGCCCTGGGGGAGTCGGACCATGCGCGATGATCAATGGCAACAGTTGCAACGCCTGATCGCCGGCGAGAGTACGGAGCCGGCGGTGGGGTTCATTATTGACTCGCCCTGGCTGCCAGGATGGTGCGGCATGACAATCCGCGAGTACCTGTGCAGTGAAAAGAAATGGTTGGAAGCGAACCTGCGGGCGGTCCAGACGTTCCCGGACGTCTGGTTCATCCCCGGGTTTTGGGCGGAATTTGGGATGTGCACGGAACCCTCCGCGTTCGGGGGCCGGTGCCGGTTCTCGATCAATGAGTTTCCCCATATCGAGCCGGTTTTGCGAAGCTGGAGCGACGTGGACGCATTGACCTTGCCGGACTGCGGACGCGATGGCCTGCTGCCATTCGTGCTGGAGCGCCTGCACCAGACGGAACCGCTGATCCGCGAGGCAGGACACCGTATCCGGTTTGCTGTCAGTCGCGGCCCCTTGAATATTGCGTCCTACCTGCTGGGGCAAACAGAATTTCTTTTGGGCCTTAAAACCGAGCCCGATCGGGCGCATCGGCTTATCGCGCTGATAACGACGTTCATCAAAAACTGGCTAAAGTGCCAAAAAACACATTTTCCTGATATCGATGGCATACTTATTTTGGACGATCTGATTGGTTTTATCGGCAAAAAAGATTTTGAAGAATTTGTTGTCCCCTATTTTCGGGATATATTCGCAACGTTGGATGTCAGCGTTAAGATGCTCCACAATGATGCCCACGGTCTGATCACGGCCCAGTATTTGCAGTCGATGGGTGTCAATGTTTTCAATTTTTCGCATGAACACGGTATGAAGGATGTCAGAAACTTGGCGGGCCCGGAGATTGTGCTGATGGGCAATATCGCTCCCCGTGACGTTCTGGCAGCGGGAACGCCGGAGGATTGTCGCCGAGAAGTTCAGCGGATCTGGGAATCGCTTGCGGATCGACGGCGGGTCCTCTGGTCGGCGGGAGGCGGTATGCCGCCCGGTGTCAGTTCAGAAAATATTCAGGCCATTGTATCAGAGATTAGAAAACTTGCGGCCGAGGCAGAAGAACCAAATGCTCCGACCAGCACCGTCCGCGCGGAGACCAATTGAGGGCTCTTAGCGTTTCCTTGGGACGTGGCTCGAAAAAGACTGAACAATGAAACGGCTTGCCAAACCAAAACCGCTATGACACTTCCAAATCAATAGCGCGAGTGATACCATCGCGACGAGCAGTAATCGTAAAGCTTTATCGTGATATGTGGACTATTGTACAGGTTGCTCACAGCAAATCGTTGAGATGTCGCCGGGGCAGTGAGATTCCTCCGCGACGGTGCTGTGACCGTTATGTCTTTTTGTTGTCTACGATGGTTCTTGCGCTGATATGCAGCGTCAGGCAGGCGGATGCACAAATTATCGGACTGTCGCTGACGCCGGAATATCAGCTTTCCAATGATATTCGGGTCAATGAGGCAGACGGAACCGTGCGGACACGGTTGGCTGAGATCGAAGAAGCGATCAGGGGGCAGCACTGGGACGAGGTGGTGGCGGGCATCAGGGAGGTTGTCACCAAAGCCGGGGATGATCTCGTTAATGTTACGGCCAGATTGAAGGGTGTCCCACCGCGCTATATTCCCGTTCGGGAGTATTGTCAGCTTCTATTGACTCATTTGCCTCAGGAGGGATTGGAAAAATATCGGCAATTGGTGGATCCCAATTGTCGAATATGGTTGGAAAAGGGGTTGCAAGCGGAAGACGAAGCCCTACTGCGCCGCATTTGTGAGAGTGAATTGGCAAGTCATTACGCCGACATAGCACTGTGGTACCTGGGGGAGTGGTCGTTGCAGGCCGGTCTGCCCGATCAGGCCCAATTCTTTTGGCGACAGCTTTTGCCGGTTGATCGGCGGGCGGACGAACTGTTCACGTGGCGGTCGGTTGCGACATGTCGCTATTCGGCGGCGGCCGTCCGTGCCCGGTTGATTCTGGCCACCATTCTGGCAGGCAGACTTTCCCAGGCTAGTCGAGAACTCGCGGAATTTTCAACGGTTCATTCTGGTGAGCGCGGTCGAATGGCCGGGCGGGAGGCGGAGTTTACAGCGACTCTGACGAGCCTCCTGGCAGATGCTGAGCATTGGCCGCGGCGGCCGGGCGTTGGATATTGGACCACGTTCGCGCAAAACGAAGAGCGATTGCCTCAGATAGAAAAGGAGTTTGAGATTATCGGTCTGGCTTGGCGGGCAAAATTGCCCCCGTTGCCGCGAGCGGTCATCACCCAGTGGTCGGAGGTTCCTTCGGTCCGGCTGACGGCGGAAGATCAACACCCGCTGGCCTTTTTTCCCGTAATTGCCAGGGACGCTGTGTTTATCGCGGGATTAGATCGAATATATGCTTTCGCCCTGGAAAGCGGCCAGCCGTTGTGGGGGCTGAAAGCACCAGAGATATTCTCAATAAATTCTAACGATCGAGAACAACTTATTCCCGTCAATACCATTGGAGTAAGAAGAACGACAATCACCGTGGATCGAAATGAGCTATTCGCGCGGCTTGGCTCGCCGGTGACCGTTCAGCCCGCCCTCCTCTCGGAGGCGATACGACAAAAGAATGTGTTGGTGGCTGTTGACCTGGAGCAGGAGGGAAAACTGCTGTGGTCCCGGGAGCCGCCTGATGAGGGGTGGTCATTCGAAAGTGCACCGCTGGCCATCGGCGACAATGTCTATGTGGTCATGCGGCGGACAGACGTGCCCTCTCATATCTACCTCGCTTGCCTCAATCGGGAAACCGGTGATAGAAAATGGCTTCAATTTATTTGTGCGGCGGATACTCCGGGACGATCTATGCTTTATGAGATGACCCATCTATTGCCGACGGTCGCTCAGGACTCAGTTTTCCTGACAACGAATGTAGGCGCCGTTGCTGCGGTTTCGCGGGAGACCGGAAACATTCGTTGGATTACCTGCTATCCGCGGGTCCAGCGGGGAGACCTTTCCGTTTGGGAGGCTTTTCGCTTCCGCGAGCCGAATCCCGCTGTCTATTGTAACGGCGAACTTTATGTGGCGCCTACGGATACAACAAATGTATTGGGAATAGATGCATTTACTGGAGCAATCTTATGGAGTACAGGATCAGAGGGGGAAAGGATCGAATATCTACTGGGCATCGTCGATGACCATCTCATCGCGGCGGGGGATCGCCTGTATTGGATCGCGCTCCGCGGCAACCAGGCCGGAAGAATTGTGGCACGCTGGCCGATCGGAGCAGAATATCTCGGACACGGGCGAGGCCTGATCGCGGGAGGATCCGTCTATTGGCCGACGCGCGATGCCATTTATGTCGTCGATGGACGGACGGCTGAACCGAAGCGCGTTATTCCACTGAGCCCATGGCAGGTGGAAGGGGGAAATCTCGTTTACGCGGGGAATTATCTGCTGGTCGCTTCGTCACGGGAGATCGTCGCATTCCGGACTGCACCTACCGCGCAGTATGCGGTCGAGTCTAATTCATCAGCCAGAAGGGGTCAATAATGGGAGGGTGTTTGTGGAATATTTTCGCGATTATGAGTATTGCCGTTGCCTGTGCGGCAGCAGGTGCTCAGGAACCTGTCACTGTTCTGCGCTGGGATTTTGAAGAGATTGTCGGTGAACAAAATGTCCAGGCGTTACCGGCTGGATGGATTGCGTCTTCAAAGGAGGGGATTGCGGTAGAACGAACTGACCAGGGCGGCAGGTGCCTGCACGTGTGGGTTGACGCGGCAACGGGGCCGGGAAATCGCAATATTCGATATCGGTTGCCGGTTGACAAGCTCCGTGGCCAGCGTGTTCGGGTGAGTGCACTTGTTCGCGCAAAAGGAGTTTCTCAACCGCCGAAGCCCTGGAACGGCATTAAGTGCATGTTGCGCATCGAATCGGGAGGGGAAATCCAGTGGCCGCAGCAGAATCTTCCGGGCGGAGATTTCGACTGGCGTCCCATACAATTTGTCGTCGCTATGCCTGATGATTGCCAGCAGGTAGATCTCATCGTGGGCCTGGAGAATGTGACGGGCGACGCGTGGTTCGACAATATTGCCGTAGAGATTATTCCAAAAAAGAATCTCAGTTCTAACCACAAGGAAGTATTTAAAGGGCACAATTTGCTTCGCCTGCGGGGCGCGATGATTGGTCCCCATGTGACCGACGCCGATCTGCTGGAATTCGGGAACGTTTGGAAGGCCAACCACATCCGCTGGCAGCTCATTTGGAATGGATTTCCGCATAGTCCAGCCGATAGTGCAACATTGGACGAATATCGCCAATGGCTCGATGGGGCGTTGAAGCGGCTTGAAGCCGCTTTGCCGGTTTGTCGCGAGGCCGGCATTCTTGTGACTGTGGACCTTCATACTCCACCCGGCGGCAGAAATGAAGCGTCCGAGTGCCGTATATTCCACGACCGCGAGTTTCAAAAAGCATTCATCGATATCTGGGAAGATATCGCTCGGCGTTTCGCGGACAGCGACGTGGTCTGGGGGTATGATTTGGTCAACGAGCCGGTAGAAGGAATGGTCCCCGATGGATTGATGAATTGGCAGCGCCTCGCTGAGGAGACGGCACGCCGCGTCCGGGCAATTGACCAAAGGCACGCGATTATCATTGAGCCAGCTCCTTGGGGCAGTCCGTCGTCCATCGCGCTTCTTGACCCAATCGACGTACCGGGCGTGGTGTACAGCGTCCATATGTACGTGCCGCACGCATTCACACATCAGGGAGTCTATGATAATCCGGTCGGTATCGTCTATCCCGGGACTATCGACGGAAAATGGTACGATCGGAATACATTGCGCAAGGTGCTCGAACCTGTTCGGCGGTTCCAGGAAGAAAACGGGGTCCATATTTATATCGGTGAATTCAGCGCGATACGCTGGGCGCCGGGTGATAGCGCCTGCCAGTATCTCAAAGATTGTATTGAAATCTTCGAGGAATACGGCTGGGATTGGGCATACCACGCTTTTCGGGAGTGGGATGGGTGGAGTGTCGAGCACGGTCCCGACCGCAATGACAGAAATCGAACAGCCACACCGACCGATCGCGCTTTACTCCTTCGATCGTGGTATGCCAAGAATGTCAAGCCGCAGTTTTCTGATAAGAAAAGGGACTGATGCCGGCGTCACAGCGGCCAGTGCAATACGGTGGATTAAACGCGAATGATTGTCTAAATGGAAGGATAACTGCATGAGTGAACAAAAGGCTCTTGAACAGCTTACGGACGCATATATTAAGATCACAAACGAGCTTTCCAAGGTGATTGTCGGGCAGAAAGACGTTATTGAACAGCTCATTATCGGTCTGTTTTCTCGAGGTCACTGCCTTTTAGTGGGGGTTCCGGGGCTGGCAAAAACGTTGATGATTCGGACGCTAGCTTCGTGTTTGTCACTGAAATTCAGCAGAATTCAGTTTACACCCGACTTAATGCCTGCCGATATTACGGGAACCGAGGTGATTCAGGAAGATAAAGCGACCGGGCGACGTGAATTTCGATTTCTGCCCGGTCCTATCTTCGCGAATATTGTGCTGGCCGATGAGATCAATCGCACGCCCCCGAAAACGCAGGCCGCCTTGCTGGAAGCCATGCAGGAACAGCAGGTCACCGTGGGTGGACAGCGGCACGTTCTGGATCCGCCGTTTTACGTGCTGGCCACTCAAAATCCAATTGAACAGGAAGGGACGTATCCCCTTCCAGAAGCGCAATTGGATCGTTTTATGTTAGAAATACTTATTGATTATCCTGACGAAAACGAAGAGTTGGATATTGTATTGAGAACGACGAGTGACACAGAGACGCGTGTGGAGCCAGTACTCGATGCCCGACAGGTTTTAGAAATTCAGCGATTGGTGCGGCGGGTGGCGATTCCAGAGCATGTTGCCCGATATGCCGTGCGGCTGGCACGGTGGACGAGGCCCTCATTTGAGGAGGCCCCCGAGTTCATCAGAGATTACGTGACGTGGGGGGCCGGTCCGCGGGCGGCGCAGTGCCTTGTGATGGCCGGAAAGGCGCGTGCGGCACTGCACGGACGGGCGGCGGTATCGCTGGAGGATATGGAGGCGGTGGCCCCTCCGGTTCTGCGACATCGGTTGGTGCTCAATTTTAATGCTGAGGCGGACGGGATTAAGTCTGACGACTTAATCAAGCGTCTGCTGCGTTCTGTTCCACGCCCTGAAGATGAATTGGTGAATCGTGGCATACTCCCCAAAGTTTCTTGACCCGCAGGTGCTGTCGAGTATAAGCGGATTGTCCCTGCGCGCCCGCGCGGTGGTGGAGGGAACGGTGACGGGCATGCATCGCAGTCCGTTTCATGGTTTTTCGGTGGAATTTGCAGAACATCGGGAATATAGCCCTGGGGACGACCTGCGTTATTTGGACTGGAAAGTATTTGGAAAGACAGACAGGTTTTACATCAAGCGCTTTGAACAGGAAACCAATTTATCCTGCATGATTTTAGTTGATGCGAGCGCAAGCATGGGTTTTAAGAGCCATGAGGCCCCGCTCAGCAAGTGGGAGTATGCCCAGTGCACTGCGGCAGCGCTCGCCTACGTCGTGCTTGCCCAGCAGGACCGCGTGGGTCTCGGGGTCTTTGCAGAGGAGTATCGAGTATTCGCACGGCCAGAGGCAGGTGGGGGACAATGGCAGCAGCTCGTTCAACTCTTGGAGAAAGAATCGCCGGCCGGTACGACGGCGATCGGAACAGTCCTTCACGAGGCGGCCGAACGCCTGACGCGACGGGGTGTCATTGTCATCGTGGGCGATTTTCTCGTGGATTTGAATCAGTTGGAACGGGGCTTGAAATATATCAGTTACGCGAATCACGAGGCTATTGTGTTCCATATCCTTGATGATCAGGAAATCTCCTTCGATCTGCAACATCCGGTGTTACTGCGCGGGTTGGAGATTTCTAAGAGTGTGGCGGTCGATCCGCGTCTCCTTCGTCACGCATACCGGCGGTGCCTGGAGCAATATTTGCGGAATATCCAAAGGATTTGCCATGGTCTAAAAGTGGACTATGTGAGGGCAACGACTCGGGAAAAACTTGATCATGTGCTACGAGAGTATCTGGCCTTCCGAAGGAAGATCAAGAGCATTTAACGAACATGCGATTGTGTCGCGGGAATTGCAGCAATCACCGTGATGGATAAAGCGGAACTGTTCGTCCTCAGCCTTTCATTCCTGGATCCAGCAATTTTGCTGGGATTGCCCGCCGTCATTATTCCGATTGTCATCCATCTGTGGAATCGCCGAAAACATGTGGAGATGAACTGGGCGGCCATGGAGTTCGTGCTGGCTGCTCTGGCTATCGAAAGACGGCGGATATTGTTGAGGGAGTATTTATTGCTTTTACTGCGGATGGTCGCCATTGCGCTGCTCATTGTGGCGGCTGCCCGGCCCATTGTGGAGTCTCCGGCTGTGGCCATGGGATATCGGGCGGCCACAGGCTGGATATTTGTCGTCGATGACTCGCTGTCTATGTGCCAGTCGAGTCAAGGGAAGTCGTGTTTCGACCGGGCCAAGGATGTGATCACCAGTATCGTTAAGAACGCCGGACCAGCGGATGCGTTCTGCTTGTTAAAGGCAGCCCAACCTCCGACATGGGAGGTGGAGCTGGCAATCAGTGACCGACAATCCTTCCTGCAAATTGTCGATCAACTAAAGTGCCGGCATACTCGCAATGATTGGCTGGCGTGTTTGGAAACGGTTCTCGTTCGAACGCAGCGTCTCCGCGAGGAATATCCGCAGCTTACGCGTTGCGTGGTTGTGATTATTACAGATGGTCAGCGAGAGCCCTGGGATGAGGCAATTGGGCGTCAGGGATCAGCGCTTTCCAGCACCGCCGACGAACTGGTTCGGCAGGCGGAACTCGTTATATGTCGTGTTGCGGGAGATCAGGGAAGTAATGCGGCGATCACGCGGCTGGAGGCTTCACCGCTGGTATGCTCGCGGAATGAAGAGACGGTCATTGCGGGACAAGTCACTATTTTTGGGAGTATAAAACAAAGACCGACAACAGTAGAATGGTTCATAGATGGTGTTAAAATTGGCGAATCACGAGTGGAATGGAACTATCCCGATAATGGGATGTTTATTTGGTCCTACCGGGCGTCCAGACCCGGGGATCATGTGATTGAGGCAGTTATTCCTGACGATCAGCTTGCGATTGATAATCGTCGGGGCGTGGTTGTTTCAATCCGCATTCAGGTGCGGGTGTTGTGTATTGATGGTCGATATTCCCCAATACCCTTCCAGGGAGCAAGTGATTATGTTCGGCTTGCACTGACTCCGGAATCATCGGCCCAAGAAACCGGGCCGATAGAAGTTCACGTAATTCCTGAATCGCGGCTTCTTGAGTCAGATATTACTCATTTTGACATGGTCGTCCTGTGCGATGTTGCTCAGATAACACCGGGTGAGATCGAGCTCCTCGCGGATTTTCTCCGCCTCGGCGGTGGACTCGTAATTTTTGCAGGCCCGCGGGTTCAAACAGCCGCTTACAACCGGACGGGCGAATTCGAGCACACAAAAGAACCGTTCCTCCCGGGGCGATTGGAAGAAATAGTCAATAAGCCGAATATAACAACTGGTCCCATAGATGCTCGTCATGCCATCACGCGGATTTTCGCAGGATGGGAAGGAAGCGGACTGACGCGGATTCCGGTGCGGAATTACTTGCGGTTTCAGCCGACCAATTCCATTCCATGCCAAATAGTAGCGCGATATTCCAGCGAGGATCCATTCATTATTGCGTGGGAATATGGCATGGGTCGGGGAGTTCTGATTACCACCTCAGCCGATACGAGCTGGACGTCGCTCCCACTCTGGCCGATCTGGGTACCTCTTATTCAAGAGATAAAAGCATGGACTTTATCGGGCGGACTTTCCGGAAGAACTTTGGTCTGCGGCCAACCGCTGAGCTTGTCCATGGCGATGCGGAGTGCACGCGGGGCGCCGCGCATCCGGCTCACTGACTCACAGGGAAAGACCTGGCGCGAGCCGGCTGAGCTTGTCGACGGGACCTGGCAATGGAAATACACACAGACCGACTGGTCGGGTGTCTATAAGGCCGAAATTGATAGTGGTAGCCAGGAGTCACGTGGGGTGGCTTTATTCTCTGTAAATAGCCCTTTGGAGGAGTCCGACCTCAGGTGGGAGGGTTGGGAGGAGGCGCTGAAGGACGGCCTTCGTGGGGCACATACGATCTCTGCGGAGCTTGTAAGTCAAATCCTCGAAAGCCCGAGTCAGGCCGGTGGTACGTCGGGTAACACGCTTTCCCGGTTGCTTTTGCTCTGCCTTCTTGCGCTTATACTGGTAGAAATAGTCATCGCTCATATAGGGAAACAGTAGTATGGCGAAGAAAATAATAGACGAATGTACAAATATCTGTATGTATCACACACATCGAGGCGAGATTGGTGGGGTTCACAATGCGACTGGGCTGCGAGTCAAGGCTGGTGGGGAGATGGGGCATGTGCCAAACGATAATTGAGACTCCAGCAACGACATGACGCACACAGGTCGCGGATATTATAGTCGTGAACGATGAGGCAACTAATCCAGTGGATGATCGGTGAAAAAGTTGTCCGTGACGACGGGTACGTGTACGAGATCGCCGGAGGGTGGCCGTGGCCGGTCTGGGTGACCGTAATTGTCGTGGTGTTATGTTTGGCCTTTTTCTGGGGATGGTACTATCGGCGTACTATCGATCTTGCGAAATATCAAAGAATTATTCTCGTTTTACTTCGCGCAGGCGTTACTCTTGCAATCATAGCAATGCTCGCGCAGTGGGTTGTTATTCCCCAGCGGACGAGTCGGCCGCTCATTGGGATCGTTCTCGATGATTCGATGAGCATGTCTGTGGAAGACGAAACGGTCGGGACAACCGCGGCTGCGGCGAAGTCGGCATCCGATAGAGAAAAAAGCACGCGATCCCGCTGGGCGGCTGCTATCGATGCCGTGACAAGCAGGGAACGCGGCCTTTTACACCGTCTGGCCGACCAATATCGTGTGCGAGTGTATTTCCTTAATGATGTACCAATTGATGGAAAGAGTGCTGATGAGGTGGCGAACCGATTAAAAGACGCGCGCCCGCAGCGACTTTCAACTCCCCTGGGCCGGAGTATTCTTCAGGTCTTGGATAGGCTACGGGGGGCGCCGCCCGCAGCGTTGGTTGTGTTTACAGACGGCGTGAATAACGAGGGGCCATCGCTAGCTGACGCTGCCGAAGAAGCAGCCCGGCAGTTTATTCCGGTCTTTTTCGTGGCTTTAGGGGCAGAGGGGCGACGGCCGGATGTGTTGATCGAAAATTGGCTGATGGAAGAACGGGTATTTGCTGGGGACAAGGTAGTATTGCGGGCGGACATTGTAACAAAACACGTGCGGGACAAGCAGGTGTATGTTCGCCTGGTGGATGAATCGAATAAAAATGTGTTTATGGAGAAAAAAGTGGATGTCACCGAAACCGGGCGCCAGGAGGTGACTATGGCATTTCAGCCACCAAGAGTGGGCGAAATCGTGTTGCGACTGGAATGTCAGCCGGTCAGTGGTGAGGTGGCACTGGAAAATAACTCTCAAACGAAGATACTGTGGGTGGAAAAACGTGCGATCAGAGTGTTACTCATTGGCAATACACCGGGATTTGAATATCGCTTTTTGCAGAATTGTCTGGGCCGGGAAAGCAGTATCACGCTGCGATCGGTTCTTCTCTCGGCCGATCCGGAGTTGGAGGAAGACTTGGACAATGGACTATGGCTTATTCGCGGGGCGCGGGAGGAAGTGTGGACCCAGGACGTGATCATTTTAGTGGACCTGCCCGCGGCAGTTTTTCCGCCGCGGGTTTGGGAGGATTTGGCGGGGTTTGTGGACCGGAATGAGAAACCGGGCGGGCTCGTGGTGATTGCCGGCCCGAATTGGCGATGGGAAGCATCGGCGTCGACGCCGCTCGCCCGAGTTCTGCCGATTAGCTCGGGAAGCTCGGTCGTGGACATTGTCGCGGATTCGGCAAGTCGCGTGATGCCTACGGATGATGGTTGGCGAGTCCCGTGGTTTCTACTGGGGACGACACTGGAGGACTCGCGGCAGATATGGTCACGCTTGCCCGGGATTTATTGCTTTCACGACATTAAAGATATAAAACCAGGGGCGAGAATCCTCGCGACAGTGGAGAAAAACCAAAGGCAGTACCCTGTGTGTATTTTTTCGTATGTGGGTAGAGGACGAGTGCTTTTTCACGCAATGGATGAAACCTGGCGGTGGCGAAAAGTTAATAATTTGATGTGGTATCGCCAGTTCTGGATAGAATTAATACGGTGTATGGCACGATCGAAACTGGAGACAGGCGGAGGAGCAATTTTAAGCACGGATCGAAAAACGTACTCACCGGGTGATCCGGTGTGGATCACGTTACAAGGAGTAATCGGTCAGAGTGACCTTGGTGGAGAGGTCACGGTGTGGCTGGGACAGGATGGAAGATCGCGGCGCCAAATAACACTTCAACGCCGATCTCCGGAGGCAAATACGTTTCAAACGGTCCTGCATGATCTGACGCCCGGGCAGTATGTGGCGTGGTTGGCTGGGGAACGGGAGTCGGTGCGGACAAGCTTTACAGTGTTGCCCCCAAAAAAAGAGATGCAACAGACCGATGTCGCCTGGGAAGAAATGGCAGCCGCAGCCAAGCGGACCGGCGGCGCCGTGTATCGAGTCGGGCAGATCGATCGTCTGATACATAGTTTGCCTGCGGGCAAAGCCAGCCCCGTGGAGATTCTGCCGCCGATCACTTTATGGAATCAGCCGCTGATACTCGCTTTTATAGTCGGAATGCTCACGATAGAGTGGGCTTTACGCAAAATGTGGGGCCTGATGTAAATGTCATTTATAACATTCATGTTCGTTGGTCTTTCAAAGTGTTTGACAGAACGTGTCTCATAGGCAGGGTAAATCAGGAGGTGTGGTGAGGTCACAACACGATGGGGAATTTAATGGAAAGCATTGAAGGGCCTCGGCGTGCCGCTCGCGATTGCGAGATCCGTGCCGTGGAGAAAAAGCAGTTGAATTATGAAGTACGGATTTATTCAAGTTATTAACGATCTTGAAAATCGGTTGTACCGGCGGCTGTCACTGGCGGCTGTTGGCCGGGCAGGGCTCGTCGTCTGCGTAGCTGTCATAGTGTTATGCGGGATGGATTATGTTCTGCGAATAAATGATAAAGGGCTGCGTGTCATCATCACTGGGGTGACGGGGCTGGTCATAGTTGCTAGTTATTTTAGATTTATTCATCCTGTTTTCCGCCTGCGGATTAATGGTGTGATGGTCGCGCGTTGGCTGGAGCAGGTGGACGAGCGGTGGCGGGGGCGTCTGGCTGCGGCCTGGGAGTTCGCTCACCTCCCCGGTGATGATCCACGATGGGGTTCGCCAGAATTACGATCCCGCCTGATGAGTGAAGTAGAGACTTATTCCACGGAAATTAGCTCTCTCTGCCGTCGTTTAAAGGGGCCAGGTTTGGTCGCCTTCTATTTGTGGTTAGTGACATTAGGCGGGATTGGTTGTGGTCTGGTCGTTCAGCCGGTGGTGTTTGCCACGGCACTTATTCGACTGTTCAATCCATTTTCTGATCTCACGTGGCCACAGAGAACATATCTCAAAGTCCTCAACTATCCGGAGGTCGTCTCCCGGGGAGGGCAGTTTGTGATAGAAGTGGCCACAGAACGTGGGCTGACGCCCGAAGATGTGTGGATTGCATTTCGCGACGCCGAAGGTGCCGAGCGAGCGGCTGTCATCCGGTTTCCCATGGTGCGTCGAGGTAATCGCTTTTATTTTCAGCGCGACCAGGTGCGATCGGATTTTGAGTTTCGGATCTGGGGTGGGGATGATTCCTCGCACCCGTGGCGGCTTGTGCGAGTCGTTGAGCCACCGCGTTTGACTTCACTGGCGGTGGAGTTGGAACCACCGGCCTACACCGGTTGGAAAGCGGAGGTGAGTGATGGGCCGATCCGAGCCGTGGCCGGTACGCGAGTCAGTTTGCGTGGCATGGCAGATCGGGCGTTGCGACGGGTGTGGATCGTGCAGGAGCCAGGCGGAAAGTTGGCTGCTGAACTTGCCGATGATCGTCGCACCTTCCGGTTTCCTCCTAGATCCAGCACAGCCCGATCTCAGACGATCGAGTGGGAGCTAGAAACCTCGGGCCGGTACAGCGTTCATCTCCAAGCGGAAGATGGCACGCTGTCGGTCGGTGACCCCGAATGGGAGATTCGCGTTATTCCTGACCTTCCCCCGGTCGTGGCGGTGCAACCACAGGTGCCTTTTCTGCTGGCGACACGGGCTGGCCGGTTGCCTTTGCGAATTTCTGCCAGAGATGACCTGGCGCTGAAACGGGTGACGATCGAACTCCGCAACGACTCGTGGCATCACAGCGTGGCGGTACTCGAAGGGGCGGAACCCTCTCCCAAGCCCCGAGGAAGAATGTCCGACGTGGAATCCTGGGGGGAGATTATCGATCGCGATTTGTGGCTGGATCTGGCACAAATGGGAGGAATATCAGAAGGGTCGCTGACGGCCACGGCCGTTGCCGAGGATTATCATCAGCAAACATCCTCAAGTAGTCCGCTCACTATTGAGGTAGTTACTCAGGATATATTCAGGGATCGTATGCTCACGGAGTGTGAGAAACTCTATGATCGGATAAGCGATATCTACAATATTCAGTCTCGTATCAATCAAGAGTGGCGCGATTTATGGGCATCTGTTATCAAGAATAACGATATTCGTCAGAATTTTGGCGAACGCATCTATGCGCTTGACCTTCTGCAAACGCAGGTGTGCCAGGATATCGGCAATCAGCCGAATGGAGTGTTGCCGCGGTTACGGGGAATTATAATCCTGCTTCGTAGTAATTATTCCGATCTGGGAGAATGGTCAGGCCTTGTGGAAGCAGAAAACCGACTTCGTACAAGTTTTGAAAAAGAGGCAATTTCCCTGCAGGCCGACTGTGGGACTGTTGCCCGATGGGCGCAGCAAATGAGTGGTAAGCAGGATGCCGGTGCGAGTGTAGCGAATGACATAGAACGAATAAGAAACGTTGCAGAGAAAGTTAAGCAGGAGCAGATAGGCTGGCAAAACGCGCTGCAGGACGTTCTCGAACTATTGGCCAGGTTTAAAGGGCGTAATTCGTTGCGGAGACAGTTGGAAGTCATACTGCTGAGACAAAAAGCACTCAATGAGAATACTCAAAAAGTGGGTGGTGAGACCGTGGGCAAGTCGCTGCAGGAACTGCCGCTGGACGCGCGCCAACGGTTGGAAGAACTGGCTCGCGAGGAAAGTTTTGTCGCCGCGGATCTGGAGACGCTGCTGGCTCGGTTCAGTCGAAACAACGGCGCATCACTTCAAAAGACTGAGACCGGCGGGGAAGATAAGAGGGCAGATCAAAATGGAGCGGCGGGAGGGGAGGAGTTGACATCGGCCCATGAAATGGTGGTTACACCCGAAGACAGTGTGGTCGCGCGGGCGGTGGCTTTGGCGGTTCAGAGCGGACTCGTGGGATTGGTACGCGATTCGGCCGAGGCGATCGGGCAAAACCGGGTCAGCGAGGCGGTCGAATATCAAAAAAGGGTGATCACTATCTTAGAAGAGATGCTCAAGATTCTGCAGGGGAATAAAGATGAGCAGCACATAAATATTGAAAGGTGGCAGGAATTGGCTCAGGCAATTGAAAGATTGAAGGACGATCAGCGCTTACTGGTTGAGGAATTCGAGCGGCGGTGGCAGGAGATTGCCCAGCCAGACGGAGAGGCGGAGTTTGCCGAGAGACAGGCAAAGGTTCTTTCTGCAATGGAAGAGCTCATCCAGCAAATTCCTTCGCCGGAGGGAGATTCTCTCCGCAATATGCTCGCGAAAGGAGCAAGAGAGATGAAAGCCGCACAGGAGGCGGCTTCGGCCAGGGATCGAAAAAGCTCCCTGGAGCACGGAAGGAATGCGCTGACGGAGTTGGACCGGGCGCTTCGAGAGTTAAGCGAACGGCGATTATCCGAGGCTGCCGAGGGAGCTTCCCGGCTGCTTGCCGAGCAGGCTCAGAAACTGGCTGAGGCGATTACGCGACAGGCGCAGCTTTTGGAAAAGACCAGAATTATGGACGAGGAAAAGACGCGAGCCACAACGCCCGAGCAACGTTCTGTGTGGCAGAAAGAGGTCAGTCGTCTAGCACGTGACCAGGAGGCATTACAATCGCAAATAAGAGATTGGAAAGAAAAACTTCCCGGTTGGGCGGTGTGGGAATCAGTATTGGGAGAAGTGGAAGCGGCGATGGGGACAGCAAGTGAACGCCTTCAGGCCGGCGACACCGGCGAGTTGACCCAGGCCGTTCAGCGAGAGGCGATGGAGTCGCTCAACACACTGGCGGAAGGGATACGGTTTGAAGGCAGGACCATGGAAAATCAGGATGGAGGGCCCGGTTCCGGTGCGATGGCTCCCGATTCAGAGAATCCTGGCGGGTCGCTTTCCTGGGAGGTTGTTCTTCAATTACAAACACTGCGAGCGTTGCAGGATTCCATCCGCCAGCGAACCGACCGGATAGCGCAGGAAATTGAGCAACGTGGGAGTTCTCCCGCAGTCGGTTATATTCTAGACAAACTGAGTAATGAACAAGCCCGTGTCGTCCAACTGATGCAACGACTGAAAGAACAGATGACCGAGCAGATGTCCACGCCGGATGGGACGTTTGGTCAGCCAATTGGTCCTCAAGAGAATCGTCCCGTGCCGAAGCCGGAAAGTCCATCATCTCGGCCAGGCCAGCCGGGCACAGTCGACGATCTGTTAAAGCCATAATAAATTTTGCATGGTTATTGAAGCGCTTTTGTGGGTCTGAACTATGTTGAGAATATATAAAAGTCGATATAGTAATTGCACTGTGATTTATATTATATCACTGGTTTTGCTGGCTGCGATTGATCAGACGGCGTATACTCAGGAGATTTTGAAGCGAAACTCGTCGCCGAATCAAAGTCAGCTCGAGGGATTGCAGGAGGACAACCGCCGTGGTCTGGGGGCCCAGTGGATGAATGAAGCGGATGTGATGTCACACATTCTAGCCCTGGCGAGCGAAGCCGCGCAACGGCTACAAAAGCGTGATGTAAGCCCATCAACGCGTGAACTGCAACGACAGATTGTGGCAGAGCTGGACAAGCTTCTGGCCTCTGCCGGGGCTGCGTCAGCGCAGCCGAATGCACAGCCCATGCCCGCTCCGGCGTCGCCCTCGCAGCAGGCAGCGACGGAGCGTCAGGAAACCGCCGCCGAGAAGCCAGGGACGGCCCAGGCCGGCGCACAGCGGCGTGACCGCTCCACCGGGGAGGGGACGACGGACGATTGGCGATCAAATTTGGAAGCTATTTGGGGACGTCTCCCACCTCGCGAGCGACCGCCGCTCACGCAGCAGACCTTTGAAACCTTTATCCCCAAGTATCGTGCCCTGATAGAATCATATTACAGAGAACTATCTCGGGCGCAGAAGCCCACGGTTATTCCAGGCCAACCTCCGGGGACCAGCGATCGGATGGAGTAGACGAGTATGATATTGCATGAAGTCCGAAGCGATCAACTGTATCGCACAGAGATAGCGTGCTGAGAATGGGAAATAATCGCTGGGATAAAAAGGATTCTACGTGGGATGATCCAACATGCAACGTTCTACCACGAGTATTGAGTGGAGGATCAGTGCCACTGGCGGTCCTGCAAAGCAATCGAAAACGGCCATGTGGTGGTTGCGGTTAGATATTGGATTGCTGTTCTGGGCGTTACTTGCGGGGAGCAACCTGAGAGGTTTTTCGGGTAGGGCCTGGGGGGAGACCGTAGGAAGGGTGGACTGGCTCACCCCGGATGCCGAGAAGAGTATTGAAAAAGGTCTGGCTTACCTCGCTGGTCATCAACATCCGGATGGTTCGTTCGGATCTGGGGCTTATCGGGGCAATGTGGCGGTGACTTCGCTTGCGGGAATGGCTTTTCTGGCGGAGGGAAGTCTGCCCGGCCGGGGACGGTTTGGCAAAGAACTCAGCCGAGCGCTGGATTATGTACTGGGGCAATGCCGAGAGAATGGTCTGATTCTCAATGTCGGAGCAGCCAGTCGCGGGCCGATGTACGAGCATGGGTTCGCCACGTTGTTTCTGGCGGAATGCTGGGGATCGGTCTCCCGCCCCGATCTTAAGGACAAGCTGACACGGGCTGTGCGGCTAATTGTGAACACGCAAAATGACGAAGGTGGGTGGCGGTATCAACCTCAGAAACTGGACGCGGATATTTCTGTAACGGTGTGTCAGATCATGGCCCTGCGAGCCGCCAGAAACGCAGGTATCTATGTTCCCAAGAATACCGTGGAGCGCTGCGTGGCTTATGTGCGACGGTGCCAGAATCCAGATGGTGGCTTCCGTTATATGAGCGTACCGGGAGAAAGCGCTTTCGCAAGGTCCGCTGCGGCGCTGGTCGCGTTATTCAGTGCTGGGATTTATGAGGGAGAAGAGATAGATCGTGGTATTAACTATCTGTTGCGCTTTGTTCCGGAACCCGGTGTTATCAGACAGGAACCGTACTACTATTATGGTCACTATTATTGTGTACAAGCTATGTGGCAGAAGGGAGGAGCCGCCTGGCACCGGTATTTCCCTGCGATTCGGGATGACCTCGTGGCGCGGCAGCAACCTGACGGTTCATGGAGCGACCCGATCTCACCCGAGCTCGGAACCGCCATGGCCCTTCTGGTGCTGCAACTTCCCTACCAGTATTTACCTATTTTTGAGCGATGACTGGCAGCGAGGCTTCGGCATCCGAAGGGTTTACACAGGACGGCACGTGCAGTCAATAATATGTGTTCCATAGAAAAGGAAAACGGCTTACGATCCCTGCGAATGTGTCATCTGGAGCAATATGTATACAGAATTTAAACATGTGCTTTTTTTAAATAAAAACCATCGCCTTCTCCGAAGGTGGTCTCGATTGCTTTGCCCGCTTTTGTGGTGTGTTCTTTGGTGGCACGCGCTTCTGGCTACAGGTCTGTGTGAAGAAGGGAAGAGTTATCCGGTGGCGCGGCTGCTCAGCGGAGAAAACAGGCAAGGCGTGTTGGTCGGCTGGGAGCAAGGCCAATTACTCTTTCGTGCTGGAGATAGCCTGTGGAAGTGCCCAATTGAGGAACTGGTTTACTGGGGAGAACTCTCGGATGTCCAGGGCCCAAGCTGTCTCTTCTTGCAAGATGGGTCAGCGCTGGCCGGTCGGTTGACCGCCGTCACAACAGACGAGTTAGGCTGGGTCCATCCCGAACTGGGGGAACTTCGCCTTCCCCGAGTTGTATGCGCCGGGGTAGTTCTGAAGAATCCGCGGGACCCGACCTTGAAGGATCGATTGATGGGCACCCTGCTGGAAGAGGGGGAGGGCGTGCTTTTTCTAAATGGTGATCAACTGGCCGGAGAACTAAGGAACTGGGCGGGCGGCGAAACTCTGACAGTCAGCAGTGTTTTGGGGGAGCAATCCTTTCCGCTTGTCAATCTGAGAGCATTGCGGTTTCGTAAATCGGGAACAACCGCCGTTATTCCCGCGGCTCAGAGCGAGACACGCGTTTGGATTGGCCTGGAAGATGGCAGTCGGATTCTGATTCGCATTGACTCGCGGGGAGATGAAAAGCAGCATGATGCGGAAGCAGGCGGATCACGACCATCTCCGTATGGTGATCAGGTGCTGAGAGCAAGCTTGGCAGGAAAGATTGTGACTATTCCGTTAAAGGCCGTCTGTTTTGTACAGGTGCTCAATAAAAACATCGTCTATCTCTCGGATTTAGAACCGGATCGCTATTTGTTCGTCCCGTTTCTTGAGTATGTGAGGCCGTATTATCGGGATCGAAACAATCGAGGGGGGCTGTTGCGGGTGAATCGACGGGTGTACATCAAGGGTCTGGGAGTCTATAGTGCCAGTCGGCTCACTTATAGTTTGAAAAAGCAATTTGAGAGGTTTGAATCTGAGTTAGCGCTCGATGATCTATCACAGGGGGCAGGAAGTGTGGTCTTTCGCGTCCTTGTGGATGGACAGTCGCGAAGCGTCGTGGGGCCGGTTCGCGGCAACGAGAACCCCCGGCCGATCCAGGTGGATGTACGGGGAGCGGAACGAATCGATCTTGTAGTCGAATTTAGTGAGCGAGCTGACGAACTGGACTATGCGGATTGGCTGAACGCGCGACTCATCCGGTCGGTATCCAGCCAGCCGTAATTCACCCGCCGCAATTCAGGTGAGTGGTGGCATTCGGTCGAGTCACCTACCGGTGCCGGAATCTCAGGCGCCAAACTTGGCGAGTCGGCCTGCATGGGCGAGCGCGAGGGGCATGAGGTACATGGCCTCGAAGTGGCCCAGGCCCCCGTGGAGACACGCTCGTTCGCTGAATTCCGTGGCCCCATCCGGACGGCAGGTATCTGCCACCAGCAGCGTGGGCACAGGATGCCAACTATGGCTCTTCAACTTGGCCGGAGTGCTGTGATCGCCGGTGACGATGAGGACGTCGGGGCGAAGGGCCTCGACTCTGGGGATGACGGAGTCGAATTGCTCGATCATCTTGACTTTGGCGTCGAAATCACCATCTTCCCCCCGAGAATCCGTGTATTTGAAGTGAACGAAAAAGAAATCGTAGTCGGTTTCTTTCCAGGCCTTTTCTAGCACGTCTATCTCTTCATCGAGAGTGGAGGGCTGGCCCAGCAGATCCATTCCGACCAGGCTTGCCAGCCCCTTGTACATCGGATAGACGGCAATGGCGGCAGCTTTCAGGCCATAGGCTTCCCGATACGAGGGAAGGTCCGGGCGTTTGGAAAATCCGCGCATGGTCAGCCCATTGGCTTTGGGGTGCTGACCGATGATTTTTCGAGCCTCGGTGATGAACTGACGGGCGATTTGGGCGGTTCTCTGGCTGGGTTCGTCGTGGGCCTGAGGATCAAGCGGAGGGACGCCAACCTGTTGGGGATCGGTGTCGGCTACATTGGCTCCCAGACCCGGGGCCCGAAACACAACCACAAAACGGTGTTCTTTCACCGGTTCCACGAACACTTCCACCCCGGGGATACGGATGGCCTTGAGTTTTTGAACCAGGGCGGCGCTTTCTTCGGTAGGAATGCGGCCTGCCCGCCGATCGATAATCCGGCCTTCGCTATCCAGGGTGCAGAAATTGCAACGGATAGCGATATCATCCGGGCCAACGGCAAAGCCGATGCCTGTGGCTTCCAGGACGCCACGACCGATCACGTATTTGAGTGGATCGTAACCGAAAAGCCCCAGATGTCCCGGGCCACTCCCAGGTGTGATTCCCGGCTTGATGGGCGTCATAAGTCCACAAACGCCCCGGCTTGCCAGGCGGTCGAGATTGGGTGTTTTGGCGGCTTCCAGCTCGGTTGGTCCGCCGGGCTGGAGGGGAAGACCGCCCAGTCCATCCGCCACCATGAGAATGATCCGGCCGCCTTTCTCCTCTTTCAGCTCCGCAATGACTTTTTGAATATCCATGTCGGCTACCTCGAGTGTTCGTTTTGTCCAGTGAAATGGCAACGCCACAGGCCAGCACTTTGTCGCTTCCGAGATGAAACCTCTACAAACAGTTTTAACTACCACGTTTGACCGCCGTCCGCAAGGGGCTTGGCGTCTGGACCAGCCGCACTTTTGTAAAAACTACAAGATATCGCGGGCACAAGATGTAGCGGGGCAATTCATGAATTGCTCCTACCGTTTAACCAGTAACGGGACCCGGCAGTAGGGGCGCGGCCGATGACATGGATCATCCAAACGTTGGGAATTGGCCCTGGCAAGGAGGTTCCTTTGAACCGAATTCCGCTCCCACACAAGCCCGTGTGGTGTTCGCGTTTCGATTGGCAGAGGAAAAGTGGCGATGTGTCAGGCTTGGCGATTCTCCGCGAGGGGTTACAATCATGGGGGCAACTTGTGACATTGCCGAGCCGCTAACCGGCAAAATTTGTAAAGATGGCGTGAACTCGCATATTGCAGACACTTGACGCCCTGCGAACAATTTTGAGTTCCTTTGGGAAGGCATGGCATAATGGCCAGGTGGTGTGTTCATGTGCCGTCTGTCCCGATCGGCCCGAGTGAATGAGGAGTGAATGTGATGAGACGTGCAAAGATCAGCATTATTGGAGCGGGGAATGTGGGGGCCACAACGGCTCACTGGTGTGCGGCGGCTGAGCTGGGCGACATCGTTTTGCTGGATATTCCCGAGGTGGGTGATATGCCGAAGGGAAAGGCCCTCGACCTGATGCAGGCTGGGCCAATTATGGGGTTCGATGCCAAGATCACGGGCACGAGCAATTACTGGGACACGGCGGACAGTGATGTGGTGGTGATTACTGCCGGGATTCCGCGAAAGCCGGGAATGAGCCGGGATGACTTGCTTGCCACCAATGCCAAAATTGTGGGGAGTGTGGCAGAGCAGGTCAAAAAGACAAGTCCAAACGCCATCGTGATTGTGGTCAGTAATCCACTCGACGCGATGGTTCAAAGAACGTGGCAGGTGACCGGGTTTCCGCCATATCGCGTGATGGGTCAGGCGGGTGTGCTCGACACGGCGCGGTTTCGCACTTTTGTGGCGATGGAGCTGGGTGTGAGCGTGGAGGATGTGTCCGCGATGCTCCTGGGTGGGCACGGGGATACAATGGTCCCGCTTGCCAGTTGCAGCTCGGTGAGCGGCATTCCGTTGACCCAGCTTCTGCCCAAAGAAAAGATCGATGCCATCGTGCAGCGGACGCGGGACGGCGGTGCCGAAATTGTGCAACTCCTTCAAAAAGGGAGTGCGTATTACGCCCCGGCGGCGGCCACGGCACAGATGATCGAGGCAATCATCAAGGATAAAAAGCGACTTTTGCCCTGTGCGGCCTATTGTGATCGTGAATACGGTGTAGGGGGCTACTACATCGGGGTGCCGGTGATTCTTGGCAAGGATGGAGTGGAGAAAATCATCGAACTTCAGCTCACGCCGGAAGAAAAGGCTGCCTTTGAAAAGAGTGTCCAGGCGGTCAAGAATCTGGTGGAGACGATGAACAGGCTCCTGCGGACTTGATTTCAAGGTGGTGGGAATGGCGCTCTGCGGCGATGCTTAAGTTGCCGACGGGTCAATACAGGATCATACGGCCCGCGTTACTATATGCTTTGCCCGCATGTTACCGACTGGTGCGCTATCAATGTTGTCGATAGCGCTACATTGGCGTCTCGGATAACGATGTGATGGGAAAGACGCGTTGACAGGGCGGCATCGCTGCGGTAAAACCCTTGTTTACTTACCGCGTGTGGGGATGCCGGGTCGGGCGAAAAACATCGTGGAGTACGTCACTTTGGGGGAGTTCTTGTTTTTCGCCAGACTCGGTGGGTTTGCCGTCGCGGGAGCACTGTCAGCCGGCAAAGCCAGCAGGGAAAGTTTTTCACGTCTTTGACATTTTTGACGTTAGGGTAACTGCTGGCCCAGTGGCTGATGGGGACTCTTTTTGGCACGCGAAACAGTGACTTCTTCAACCACCGGGAGTCTCGTGATGGAAGATCGCAACTCTTTCGCGGAGGGAATGTTTGCCGAAGGATCAACTCTGGCAGGCAGCGAACGCAAAGAGATCACCCGTCGACGTCACAGTTTACCTCGTGCGATTGTTGCGCCTCTTCATTACGAACCCAACTATGAATATCCGCTCCTGGTGTGGCTTCACGGAACGACGGGAGATCACGAGAACGAACTCCTCCATGTCATGCCCCAAATCGATTTGCGGAATTATGTAGCCATTGCTCCACGAGGGGTTGAAGTGGGGGCAGATGATAAGGCGTGGGGCTGGCCGCAAACACCTGAAGGCATCGCTGAGGCGGAAGCAAGGGTGTTCGAACTTATCGAGACGGCGGCCAAACGTTTTTGTATCGCCCGACGCAAGATTTTTCTGGTGGGACACAGCACGGGCGGAACGATGGCGCTGAGGCTCGCATGGCGTTGGCCGGAGGTTTTTGCGGGTGTGGTTTCCCTGGGTGGACCTGTACCCTGTGGGGAGAGACCACTAGCACGCTATCGCGAAGCGCGCCGCCTGCCGATTTTACTCGTTGTGGCGGGGGAAAGTCCGACGTATTCACCGGCATCTGCAGCGTGTGATCTGAAGCGGCTCCACATGGCGGGAATGAATGCGGTGTTGCGTCAGTATCCGGGATCGAGCGAACTGAGCCCGCTTGTTTTGGCGGACGTGAATCGCTGGCTCATGGAACTAGTCCTCACTTTGTAGCCTGGGCGTGTTGGAGAGCTCGATGCCTGGCGCGTCGCTCCGGGCGCGAACTTCGGTTCTCGCCTGGGCATTGAGCATCGCTCACCACAGCCGCACGGTCGCAGACCCGCCCAATTGCACGGCTGACCAATTGGTCTAGACTCCATTCACGAAATTTGGTACAGCTTGGTGTCCCGGAGGTTGTGATGAATCGGTCGGAACAAACAGGAGGATCTCCACTGCCGACGGAGGGGAGTTATGTCTCGACGTGAATGGAAGATGGCCGTAATCATCGGGCTGGTAGGATGTCTGGTTTCACTTGCGGGGATGGCATGGGCAGCGACTTCGGCACCTTCCAGCCAGCCGGCGAGTTCCTCTGGGCTGAGTCTCCCCAAGTTGCCCAACCCGTTTGCGGCAATCGGTCAGGGTTTGAAGAAGGTTGGTGACGGCTTGGCCTCGCTCGTTCCGCACAAATCGCCTCCGCCTCAGCGGTCACAGTTCTATCCTCCCGGAGCGGTCAAGAAGCAGGAAGAGAAAAAGTCGTTTTTCGACCGCCTTTTCAAACCGAAGGAACAGCCAAAGAAAATCGATTCGGTTTATGATTGGATGGGGCAGGAGCAGGTCCTGCCGTAGGGGACATTTTCGTCGTCGGATGGTTAGGGCCAGGAACCGGCCATGGATGGTATTTCCAAAGCATTGTGGCAAGTGATCCTTGTGCTTCTGGTTTGTCTAATAGCGAGCTCATGGGGCGCTGGGTGTGCAGCCCTGCCGTCCGACGGAAAAGCCTTAACCGGGCGAACTGATACCCAATTTAAGCAGCGGGTGGCTTCCGATCCTTTTCCTACCGCCCAGCAGGCCGGGGTCCTCTAAGTGACAGTCCAGCTGGCGAACCGGTGGAGTGCCCATGCCTTTTTTACGCAATCGCACCATGAGAAAATTGGTGTGACGACTGGGTTTGTCCTGCCCGCCGTGGGAAAAGGGTGGGATTTTCGGGAAGCCCTTGCCCACGAGTGAGATTCACCGCGGAAGGACCTGCTTGTCAGCCCCGGATTCTGATATTTCACAGTGCCCTTCCCCAGTCGGGCTCCGTCTGCATGGTTCAATCTTGTTCAAATTGAGGGGCAATTCACAAGTTGTCCCCTACCGGGTATTGGGCCCTGGGCTTGTTGCAGATCCTACCGAAAAGCGGGACTGAGTCCAGGTGATGGCTTCCTGCGTCCCGTCTTTTCTGCCCGTTTTCCCGACCAACCGGCTCATTGGCCATGACCGTTTGCTGGTCGTCATCGTGTGTTCGCAAGCAGGCGGGCAAATTTATTGCTCTTTTCTGGCAGTGTAGCCAATAATAAAGGACAGAATTGGTAAAAAGCATGCCGTGCTGCCTACCGTTGCGGTTTCGATAAGCGATGCCTGACCGTCTGGTCCAAAAATTCGGTGGGTTTTTCATTCCGTTTGGAGTGTTGTTTCTCCTGCTTTGCGGGAATGCCCTGTATTTAGCGGGGATTTCCTGGACGGAGCGCGTGACGGGCTGGAGCCTTCAAAACTATGCTTATCAGTATGCTTTTCTACTCCACCTTGTGGGGGGATTTCTCTTTGTCGGGTTGTTTATCGCATTTGCGGTTAGCCACGTGCTCCCAAGGTGGCGGTGGCGCCGTAAGCGGGTGGGAATCTGGGGACTGGTCCTGCTTCTGGTGCTCACGGTCTTATGTTTGACCGGCGTTCTTCTCAGCCGAATCGGTCCGTTTGTCGTGAAAGCACCACTCCTGCGGAGTACCCTCTACTGGGCACATCTCGTCGCACCGCTGCTGGCCGTCGGGATTTACGTGGGCCACCGTTGGGCAGGCGGGGCTTTTTCCTGGCGAAGGCTCGTCCAAGGTGGGGTTGCCGCTCTGCTCATAGGGATGTTGTTCTTCGGATTTCACTGGTTTGATCCCCGCTTTTTGAGGACAAGGCGTCCTCAGGAAGGGACACGGTATTTTGAGCCGTCCCTAGCTCGGACGGCATCGGGAGGGTTCATCCCTGCCGGGGTACTGATGGACGAGCACTACTGCAAGGATTGCCATCCTGATGTCCACAAACAGTGGGCGGAGAGTGCGCACCGCTTCAGTTCCTTCAACAACCCCGTCTATCTGGCGTCGGTTCGGGAGACCCGGCAGTTTTCCTTGTCGCGGGAAGGAACAGTTCGGCGTGCCCGATGGTGTGCCGGTTGTCACGATCCGGTCCCGTTTTTCTCTGGGGCATTTGACGATCCGAACTTCGACGACGTGCACGATCCGCTGGGACAGGCCGGACTGACCTGCACGAGCTGCCACGGCATCGTGGAAATCAACTCGGTGCGGGGAAACGCTGATTACGTGATCGAAGAGCCTCTCCATTACCCATTCGCGTTCAGTACCAATCCCGTTCTTCGGTGGATCAATCATCAGCTTATCCTGGCCAAGCCGGAATTTCACAAGCGGACGTTCCTCAAGCCGTTTCACCGCACAGCCGAGTTTTGCTCCGTGTGCCACAAGGTTCACATTCCAGAGGCCCTGAATGATTACAAGTTCTTGCGGGGCCAGAATCATTACGACTCGTTTTTGCTCAGTGGGGTATCGGGTCATAGCGTGAGAAGTTTCTATTATCCCCCGGTGGCCAAAGAAAACTGTGCGGAATGTCATATGCCGCCGGTGGCGTCGCAGGATTTCGGAGCGAAAACCTACGCGGGAGTAGCGGGATTGGCGGTTAAAAGTCATCTGTTTCCGGGGGCCAACACCGCGCTACCTTATTTGCGGGGACGGGACGATGTGGTGGCTGAACACCAGGCCTTTTTGAAAGACGTTCTGCGGATTGATCTGTTTGGCCTGCGTTGGGGAGCGACCGTGGACGGGCCCCAGGCCGCCCCCTTGCGACCTCGGGTGCCAATTCTTGTGCCGGGGCAACCGTATGTGCTGGAGGTTGTCGTGCGGAATCTGAAGACCGGCCACGCCTTCACCCAGGGGACAACGGATTCCAATGAAGTTTGGATCAATCTCCGGGTGGAAGTGAATGGCCAACTGATGGCGGAAAGCGGTGCACTGGACGCCAAAGGTGAGGTCGATCGGGACAGCTATTTCCTCAACGTGTTCATGCTCGATAGAAACGGAAATCGGATCGCACGGCGAAATCCCCAGGACATCTTCGTTCCGTTGTACGACCATCAGATTCCTCCCGGTGCCGCGGCCGTGGTGCACTATTTGTTGGATGTCCCCCGTGAATGGGCGGGAAAGGAAATCCGTGTGGAGGCGAGGGTCCTCTACCGAAAATTCGACTGGGAGCTGATGCACTTCGTGGTGAGCCAGCGAAAACCGGATGAGCCGCCGATACGTGGCGAGACACCGCAGGGCTACATCAATACGTTACCCATCACAGAAATTTGCCGGGACGTGGTGACGTTGCCCGTTGCGGAGCAAGTCCCCGCGACGGAAGATGCCAAGAACAGCATCGCCTGGCAGGATTCCCGGGAACCGGCTCCGGCGGTGGCGGTCTGGGAACGCTGGAACGATTATGGAATCGGCCTGCTGTTAAAAGGCAAGTCTCAGTTGCGGCAGGCGCGGGAAGCCTTCGAAGAGGTGGAAAAGTTGGGGGTGGTTCATGGGCCGATCAACCTGGCCCGGGCCTATCAGGTAGAAGGGGAACTGGATGCGGCCACCGCGGCTTTGCAACGGACAGCACGCTGGCCAGCGGACGAGGTACCGTGGTGGACTGTCAACTGGTTGAGCGCAGTCATTAACCGACAGCAAGGCCACATTAAAGAGGCGGCGGATACGTTGCGGCAGCTTGTCCTGCAGGAACCGCGGGGCGAACTTATCCGTCGCCGATTCGATTTTCGCTGGGATTACGAGGTGATTAACCTGCTCGGCGAAACCCTCTTCGACCTGGCGCGGCGCAATCGAAGTCCGGCGCAGCGTGAGCAAAGGGACGAGTTGCTGCGGGAGGCGGTGGGTGTATTCAAAAGGACCCTCGCGCTGGATCCTGAGAATGTCACCGCGCATTACAATCTGGCGCTCCTCTACCAGATGTTGGGCCAAAATGAGCTGGCCAGCGCTCATCGAGAGGCTCATCAACGTTACAAACCCGACGACAATGCACGCGATTTCGCGGTGGCCGCGGCCCGGGCCAGGTACCCCTGGGCAAATCGGGCGGCAGAGGCCGTGGCGGTTTATCGACTGAAATCGCCGCTGGAGCGAAAAACCAGCACTGCCGTGGCAGCCGCGATGAACGATTCTTCCCCCATGGAACGTGCCGGCGAAAAACAGCCGATTCCAGGAGGGAATCTGCCGTGAGGGTAGCCTTATTAGCCGGCCGGAAGATGCCGGTGTTTGCAACAGGTTGGGGAAGGCAAGGGGAGCATGGCGCTGATCCATCCCCACTTTTGCAAAGACCCCCTGAGACGGCATGGACGCAATTTGCTTCAGGGGCAATTCACGAATTGTCCCTACCGTCAGGTGCCGCCGGGTTGAATTCCACTCCCGCGCGAGCCCGCGTGAACGTCCACGTCCCCATCGGCGGAGAAAAGTGGGGATGCGTCAGGAGGATCGCGTGGCGGGATAAGTGGGTTGGTTTCCATCCCGACGATGGAGTGTGGTGCGTCAGGATTTATGGATCAAAAGCGACGAGCGCTGAAGAAACTACATAAGCAGCTAGCGGGTGAGCAATCTCCTGCAGAGCGATAGATGTTTGTTAAATATCTGTGGCTTATGGTCAATGATCAGGTAAATCGGAAACTATGGCGAAGTGTACCCTGGGTGAGCAGTGCGATGGCCGCTGGCGGCCTGGTGCTGGCCGTCGTGCTTTCTCTCTGGAACCCCTTCAGCAAGCCCCCGGAGACAAAACCGCTGGTGAGTATTCCTCAATTTCGTCCCGCGCCGCCCCGAGAACCACCGGTTGTCATCTTTCATGATGTGACGCAAAAGACCGGTGTGGATTACGTTCACGTAAGCGGGGCATACGGGGAAAAACTTCTACCGGAAACGATGGGTGGTGGATGTGCGGCCTTTGATTACGATAACGACGGACTTTGCGACATTTTATTCGTGAGTGGGATGCCTTGGCCCTGGAAACCGGTGCCATCGGCCTATCGGGGCAGCCTCCGCTTATATAAGAATCTGGGAAATTGGCGTTTTCGCGAGGCGACCGAGGAAGCAGGGTTAGGCGGTGTGCACATCTACGGAATGGGAGTGGCGGTTGGTGATGTGGACAATGATGGTTGGCCCGACCTTTTCATCAGTGCGGTGGGTTCAAACAGGTTCTACCGGAACAAAAAGGGACACTTCGCGGACGCGACCGAGGAAGCCGGTCTGGCGGGTACGGACGATGCCTGGAGCACAGCCGCCACTTTTTTCGACTACGATCGCGACGGCTATCTGGACCTGTTTGTGGGTAACTACGTCAAGTGGTCGCGGGAACTGGATCTCCAGCAGGGATTTCAACTGGTAGGACTAGGCCGGGCCTATGGTCCACCGCTCTCTTTCGGCGCGACTTTTCCCTCTCTCTACCATAACCGGGGAGACGGAACCTTCGACGATGTTTCCGCAAAGGCCGGGATGCACGTCAGGAATCCCGCAACGGGCGGCCCATTGGCGAAGACGCTCGGAGTGCGGGTCGTGGATGTTAATGACGACGGCTATCCTGACCTCGTGGTGGCCAACGATACGGTGCAGAACCTCCTTTTTCTGAATCAAGGGGATGGGACTTTCGCCGAGATGGGGCTGGAAAAAGGGATTGCCTTCGATAGCGATGGTCGTGCGAGAGGGGCGATGGGGATCGACGCTGCCTTTTACCGCAATGATCCCTGTTTGGGAGTGGTCATCGGCAATTTTGCCAATGAGATGTCGGCCCTCTATGTGCTGGATCCTCAGGTGGCACTTTTCACTGACGAGGCCGTTGCGAGTGGAATCGGTCCGTTGACCCGACCCGATCTGACTTTTGCTACGTTCTTCTGGGATTACGACCTGGACGGGCGTCTCGACATCCTTTCGGTGAATGGGCACGTGGAGCCTGAGATTTCCCGCGTACAAAGCACGCAACATTTTGCCCAGCCGATGCGGCTCTTCTGGAATGCAGGGCCAGAGGCGGCAGAAGAGTTTATTCCGGTCACGGCCAGTCAGGTGGGCAAAGATTTTTTGGAACCCCTGGTGGGACGCGGCGCGGCGTACGCCGATTTCGATAACGACGGAGATCTCGACCTGGTGGTTACCCAAATTGACCGACCCGCCAGGATTTTTGAAAACTCCCTGGCTTCCAAGCGTTTTTTGCGACTTCAGCTTGTTGGCACAAAGAGTAATCGTGAGGGCATCGGGGCGTGGGTGGAAGTGCATACGGAGAAAGCCGTTCTCCGCCGAGATGTCACTCGAACACGGGGGTATCTCTCGCAGGTGGAGCCGGTAGTTACGGTCGGCCTGAATGGATTGGGAAAGGTGGAGAAGATTTTGATCCTTTGGCCAAGCGGCATCGTACAGACACTGTCCCACTGGCGCGAAAATGAACCTCTGACCGTTGAGGAACCTTCAGATTCCCAGTGAAGCACATCTCACAGATTGGTGAGACCGGTCCCCCCAAAGGGCTTGTTTGCCGGGTTCTGAAATCGTATAAATGACAGGTGGGGCAGCTTGGAATTCCGGCACGGACGAGAAGGGTGGGCCAGATTAGTCTGGCCTGATCCTGTTCTGCACAGTGTTGTTCCCGCCTCCCACTTCCATGGCTTGCCAAATTCCCTCCCTAATGGTCGCCCATTGTTACCTTCCCGCTTGTGGTCTCCGTTGCCTTAATATCAACCCCCGTTCTCGCGAGTTGTATGCCGTTAAACCCGGATTGCCGATGGTGAGTGGGTGGCTGCCGCTGATTCTCGTACTGGCCATAGTGTGGGGCGTGGTAACGGCGGCCGTGGCGGAGCAGCCCTCAGCCGCGCCACCTGTCCCGAATGTGCCCCGCCAGATTCATCCCTGGGGGAAGTTCGAAGTAGGGGCGTGGAAAGTGCTCCGCGCCACCACCGAGAGCATGGAGGATGGCGGACGAACGGTCAGCGTGACCGAGACCCGCTTCACCCTGACAGAAGTGACTGACACCTTGCTGGCCATTCGGGTGGAAGTGCTCGTGGAGATGGCGGGCAAACGTTTTCGGACGGAACCCCACGTGGTCCGCCAGGGATTTCATGGCGAACCCCTCGGCGGCGCATTGCAGGTCAGAGATCTGGGAAGTGCGGAACTCGCCATTGATGGACGCACGATTGATTGCCGGGTCATGGAAGTCAATAACCTGGTTTCCACGGTGCGGACGGTCAGCAAAATCTGGTATTCCACAGTCGTCCCGCCCTATGTGGTGAAAAAGGAAGCAACGGCTACGGATACCGCCACCGGCAGAATTCTTGAACAAGCCACCACAGAGGTTACGGTGCTGGATGTTCCCTGTCGGGTAGGACGTCAATTGTTGAGCACTTCTCAGGTGAAGACGGTGCAACGGTATGACCGCGGCACGGTGACGACATTGTCGCTGGTCTCGCCGGAAGTGCCCGGGGCAATTGTGTGTCAGACTTCGCGGGAGGTAGATCGTGAAGGCCGATTGGTACGCCGCACGACCGTGGAACTTATTGACTATGGTTTGCAGCCGACCCTGCGGCATCCCGGCGGACTGCGTTGGCATTTCCTTCCCCGTCGAGTCTCTGAACTCCCTCCGGAATGGATCAGGCCGGGACTTCTCCCCGAGCTTCAGGGGCTGCAGTGGTCCACCACAGAAGACTCCTCTGACCGATGAATCGCCTTCTGGCTGATCCTTGCCATCCTGCTTCTTATCCCGGATACTAATACAATTCTCACCCTGAATGTCGTTTTGTGCTTTTCCGGAGAGCCTCGCGATGCAGAACCATCCCAAGGTAATCGGTCACGCCATCACTTTTGACGACGTCCTGTTGTTGCCAGCGTACAGTGATGTTGTGCCTGCTGAAGTGGATGTGAGCACACGGCTGACAGCCCGCATCCGGTTGAGAATTCCGATTCTCAGCTCGCCGATGGACACCGTGACGGAGAGCGCGATGGCGATTGCCCTCGCCCAGGAAGGCGGTTTGGGCGTCATTCACAAGAATATGTCCATTGCCCGGCAAACAGCGGAAGTGGAAAAAGTTAAGCGGACGGCGAACGGAATTATCGATAATCCCGCCACGCTTCCCCCAACGGCTTCTGCCCGGCAAGCCCGGGAATTGATGGACCAGCTCAACGTTTCGGGAATTCCGATTGTTTTGCCTGACCGAAAACTCGTGGGCATCGTGACGCGACGAGACCTGCGGTTTCTGGGGAATCTCGATGTTTCCGTGGCTGAGGTGATGACGAAAGAGAACCTTGTAACGGCCACGGGGACTATAACGCTCAGCGAGGCTGAGAAGATTCTCATGGAAAAAAAGGTCGAGAAACTTTTGCTGGTTGACGAAGAATTTAGACTGACGGGGCTTATAACGATCAAGGATATCGATAACCAGCGGCGGTTCCCCAATGCCTGCAAGGACGAGTTGGGACGCCTTCGGGTGGGGGCAGCCATCGGCGTCCACGATTACGAGCGGGCGGAAAAGTTGATCGAAAAAGGAGTAGATGTCATCTGCGTGGACAGCGCGCACGGACATTCCGCCAACGTCATCGAAACGGTGCGAGAATTGAAACGCCAGTGGCGGAACCGCGACGTGGATATCATCGCGGGAAACGTGGCAACCTACGAAGGGGCGAAAGCTCTGATCGAGGCGGGGGCCGACGCAGTTAAAGTGGGGATTGGACCGGGATCAATTTGCACCACCCGCGTGGTCACCGGCGTGGGGGTGCCCCAGATTTCGGCGATCATGGCGGCCGTGGAAGCGGCCAAGGAAACCGGAACCCCCATCATCGCCGACGGAGGAATTCGGTATTCGGGCGACATTACAAAGGCCATCGCGGCGGGTGCGCACGCGGTGATGCTCGGTGGTTTGCTGGCCGGATTGGATGAAAGCCCCGGGCAACGCATCCTGTATCGCGGACGCGTGTACAAGGCATACCGGGGAATGGGGTCCCTCGGGGCGATGATTCAAGGTTCCAGCGAGCGCTACCGCCAAGGAGAGCAGCATCAGCCGGAAAAGCTGGTACCAGAAGGGGTGGAGGGGAGAGTGCCATATCGTGGGCCACTAGGGCCCTTTGTCTATCAGCTTGTGGGTGGACTGAAGGCCGGAATGGGGTACTGCGGGGCCCGAAACATCGAGGAGCTGCGGGAAAAAGCCCGTTTCATTCAGGTGACGGTGGCAGGGGTGAGGGAGAGCCATCCTCATGACATCACCATCACGCAGGAGTCACCCAATTACTCCGTGGACTACGAGAGTGAAGAATCCTGAGGTTTGCCGGGCATGGAGGCCTCCGATGACTGCCCGTTCTGCGTTACGTCTGCTGCTCGTCGTACCTGCATTTCTGGGAATTGCCGTTGCGGGCGTTTCGCCATCGGGTTGTTTTGCTGGTGAATGGCGGAACTCTCGGCCGGTTTATGTGAGCAACCCCACCCGTGGTGCGAACGAACCGGGTCAGAATGCAACGCCAACGCCAGTCTCGAAAGTGGTGGAGTTACGGTGGCTCCCCCCCGATCGGGGCACGCCTTCCTCGGGTCCTGCCGATGACCGCGAAGTGAACAAGGCTTTTTCACCAGAAGAGGGGCGAAGTCACCTCGCGAAGGACCCGATGGATTCCGGCACACAAACCGATCGGGCTCTGGCGGTTGTTCTGGAAGTTCCGGTGATCGGGGATGCTGAACCGACGGATGATCCGCTGGCAGACCCGTTTGGTGATCGGCAAGGCTCTCAATCGGCCAAAACTCCCGCCAACGTCGCCGGGCAGGTCGCACAGGTTCAACCGCCTCGACCGCTGCAAACTCCGGCGGAATTGATTCCCCCGCCGTTGCCGGCAGGAGGTAATCAGCCGGAATCGCGCTCCCAGAATCCGTCCCAGAGTAGTGGCGAAACGGGACGAACGCCCGCCCCTGCCGCGCCGCCGGGTCAGCTCTTGGAGACCCTGCCTCAGGGACCGACCGATCAGCGTCCGATGGAAGAACAGCTTGCGCAGGTGCCGGGCGTGGGCAAAGACGAATGTCCGCCGCCCGATCGGCTTCGGAAAATCACGGAGATCACCAACAATATTGCCCCTCAACCGGGAAAGTTCCCCGTCGAATGCCCACTTCAGGGCGGTGAGTTTGTGGAGAGAAACTGGCAGCCGATCGTTTTCACCTGGACGGCCTCTGCCCTGTGCCACAAACCCCTGTACTTTGAGCAGGTGGCCGTGGAACGCTACGGCCATAACCTGGGACCGATCGTCCAGCCCTTCGCGTCAGCGGCGCACTTCTTCCTAACGGTTCCCATGCTGCCGTATAAAATGGGGCTGAATCCCCCGAATGAGTGCATCTATCCACTCGGGTACTACCGGCCTGGGAGTTGTGCGCCGTGGATTCTCGATCCTTTCCCGCTCAGTGTGAGAGCGGCACTGGCTGAAGGTGGCTACTGGACAGCCCTTGCCTTCGCGATACCTTAGCAGCCTGTGTCGGGCGGAGATCGGGCTCAGCTACGTGGAAGCGGGCTAATTCTAACTAATTCTGATCAAAGAGGTTGCAATTTCCGCCGCAGCAGCCGGGCGGCGCGCCACACGGCGGAGTGCTTTCAGCGGAAGAGCCGCCCATGCTGATTGAGATGGCAGGTTTACTCAATTGCTTCAGCACATCCGTGGTGCCACACTGGGGACACCGTGGCTGTTCGTTGTTCCGGATGAGAAGTTCGAAGTGAGCGCCGCATTTCTCGCAGGTGTACTCGTAGATGGGCATCGCTTCTAAACCCTCCCAAAGACATCAGACTCTGTGAAATTGCCATCCATTTTGGAATTGCTGTCGTTCAGCCTTCGCCAGTAGTCAAAAGACACGCTCCTTCCAGCGGATTCAACGCCATTATAACGGCTGATGGCCCTATTTGGGTCCAACCGCAAGGCGGTAAACCGCCTTAGGAAAACGTGCAGGGCGGTGTTGGGGCGGCAGTCCCCTCGGGGGACGGCCGGAGTGCCCGGTTCCCTTACAGGGTAGCATTCTTGTTACGATGCGCCATGACTACGATAGGTGACACGGCTAATCCTGATCCGATCTATCAATCGACGTCTCCAAATACATCGTCTTCGCCGTCATCTAATTGATTCGCCGGGGTCTGATGACCCGCAGGCCGGGTCAAAATGAGGTGATTTCCTGAAACGTGGATTTCCACTCCCCCGGGGAAGTGCTGGCAACTGGTCGGACTCCCTTGACGAACCAGATCTGCCAGTTGAACGAGGTGCTGGCGAGTCAATTTGCGGAGTGGCCATCGTTGCTGTCGCCAGAGTTCGAGGACCATCTGTTGCACCAAAAACGGATGCCGGCAGGTGAGAGTATCCCTTCGGATAACAACTTCCGTGGGGGATTGTGATACCAAACAGGCGGAGATAGCATCATTGACGGCGGTTTCCAGAAAGGCCCAGGCCTCCTGCGCATTGAGCCCCACGCGGAGAACGCCCTTTACGGCGGCCGGGTGAACGCCGCGGACGGCTTCGGGAAGGATCACGTGGCGAATGCAGTTACGGGCAAAATCTGTGGATTCGTTGGTCCTGTCGGAACGGTAATTCCAGTTGTGGTCGCGCAGATATTGAAGCAACTCTTCACGATGGATGCCGAGAAGAGGGCGGACAAGCGCGGCGGGACCAAACGGCCGGGAACGCGGAATACCGCACAGGCCGCGCAATCCGGTGCCCCGGAAGACGCGGTACAGAATTGTCTCCGCCTGATCGTTGGCAGTGTGGCCGGTTAGGACGTACCGGGCGCCAACATCTTCTGCCGCTTCTCGCAGGGCGTGATAACGCGAGCGACGGGCAGCCGCTTCCAAGCCCAGGCCGGGGGTGTCTTCTGCTTTGACGGGACATACAAAAAGGCGAAACGCCACCCCTGTCTCACGCGCGAGTTCCTCGCAAAAACGGGCATCTTCCTCTGATTCTGCACCTCGTAACTGATGATTGACATGGACCAGGACGATGGGACCGGCTGTCGAGGGGTGTGTTCGACAGACAAGATGGAAAAGCGCAACACTATCCGAGCCGCCGGAGACCGCGATCACAATGGGCCAGCTCGCACGGCGCTCGGCGGGAAAGGCTTCCAGAAATTTTTTCTCAAGCGGATGAAGGGACATGGGAAATTCTGCGGTGATGATTGCGTTTACAGAAAATTGACAGCAGGTTGGAACTGGAGTTGCGGAGTGGCCGAACCTCGTATATGATATCAATGAGTTAAAAGAGCGGTCACAGCCCCGAAGAGGGGTGGGTGAATTGCTCCAGGAGTGGATGGTAAAAGCAGATCGTCGTAAACCTAGACGGGATGCGAAGGCCTTAGATTTCCTGAGGGTGAGCAAAGGCCGAGAAGACGCCATCCTCTGGGATTTCCCCTGGAGGAATCAGTTGAGTAACCTTTGACCGGAGTTCCGGTCGTGCAACGACCGGGGCTTTTTGACGCACAGGTTATGGTCGGTATTCTCCTGCTGGTAGTCGTCGTCATTGCGTGGATCGCCTGGGAAGTCCAGGTGGGCGGTGCGGGAGTGTTGCCTGGCGGACGGGCTGCGCAACTTGGCGCTTGCCCAACTCGGATTCTACCGCCCTGCGAAGTGTCCGGCTTGCTTCCCGTGAAGGAAGAACAGCGGGTGTCGGATTCGCAGCGCCAGGCACAATCTGCTCCCAGCGCCATCGATTCGGCTGTTTGGCGAACGGGCGTACTTTATGACGAAGGCGAGTTGAGTCACAGATGGGCTGTTCCTCCACTGGGGTCAGCCGGGAGTGGAGCGGCTCGTCTGCGAATTCAGACAGGACCGGCCGGGCAGTCTTCTCGCCTTTTCTCTGTGTGGTTCCTTCGGTGCAGGAAAGAGGGACCCGGCTGCATGCCTTGTGCAGGACTGGGGAAATTTCTCTTGAGTTTTGCTCTTCCTGCCCTCAAGTAAGGTTTCGCCACCTCGCTCGGAGTCTCAGGTGATCAAGGCCCTCGCCCCGAAAGAAAGTGAGGGCGTTGGCCGTGTTCGAACCAAACCAGCTTATCTTTCTGGCAGTCGTTTGTGTCCTTGTAGCGGGGTTGACGTTCACTGTCACCAAATTAATCGATTATCTGCGGCGCAAAGACGCTGAGTCTGAGGCCAAGCGGATTGTCGAGCAGGCCCAGCGAGAGGCGGAGGATCTCAAGCGGCGGACGGAGCTGGAACTCAAGGAGCGGGATCTTCAGGAGCGGGCGGCGCGGGAAGCGGAATTTCAGAAAATCCGCGAAGAACTCCATCAACGAGAGCGGGCCCTCGAGAAGCGGGAAGATGCCGTCGAGGAGCAGGCCGCCCAGCTTCGCCGTCAGGAACAAATCGTGGAGACCACGCAGCGCCGCCTCACAGAGCGGTTGGAGGAGGTCAACCGTCGCAAAGAGGAGCTTCAAAAGTTGCTTGATCTGCAAAGGCAGGTCCTCCATGAGGTGAGCGGCCTGAGCCGGGAAGAGGCCACCAAGCGACTCCTTGAGCTTCTCGAATCGCAACTCCAGCAAGAAGTGGGTGCGCTCGTTCTCAAATACGAGCAAAAGTTGCACGAGATGTGTCAACAGAAAAGCCGAGATATTCTTCTGACGGCCATCCAGCGCTACGCGGCGGCCCACACTGCGGAGACGACAACCAGCACGGTCGATATTCCCAACGATGAGATGAAGGGGCGGATTATCGGTCGGGAGGGCCGCAACATTCGTACATTCGAAAAGCTCACAGGCGTGGATGTCATCATCGATGACACCCCCGGTGTGGTGATTGTCAGCGCATTCGACGCTGTTCGGCGGGAAATTGCACGAATCGCTCTCAATAAATTGATTGCGGATGGACGGATTCATCCCTCCCGAATCGAGGAAGTGGTGGCAGAGACCCAGCAAGAGATGGACGAGTTCATTCGCCAGATGGGGCAGGCGGCGTGTCAGGAAGTCGATATTCGTGGGCTCCATGAGCGTCTTATTTACATGTTAGGAAGGCTCCACTTCCGCACGAGTTACAGCCAGAATGTGCTTCGCCACTCCATCGAGGTTGCTTTCCTCGCCGGGATGATTGCGGACGAGCTCGGTCTTGACGGAGCCCTGGCCCGGCGGTGCGGTTTGCTGCACGACATTGGCAAGGCCGCGGACCATGAGGCGGAAGGTGGACATCCGAAAATCGGTGCGGATCTTCTCCGCCGCTATGGCGAACCGCCGGAAGTCATCCATGCTGCAGCGGCCCACCATGAGGATTTGCGGGTGGAAAATCCTTACACCGTCATTGTGGCGGCGGCGGATGCCTGCAGCGCTTCCCGACCGGGAGCCCGCCGAGAAACGCTGGAACGCTACATCAAACGCATGGAAGAGCTGGAGAGCATCGCATCGAGCTTCCCAGGCGTGGAGCAGGCCTACGCCATTCAGGCTGGGCGAGAGCTCCGTGTCATGGTGAATGCGAAGGAAACCACGGACGAAATTGCGGCGAAAATCTGCCGGGACATTGCCCGGGCCTTCGAGGAAAGACTCAATTACCCCGGGGAGATCAAAGTCACGGTACTTCGGGAAACTCGCTGTACAGAAATCGCGCGTTGAGAATAGGGCCGCCAAAAGCGGGAAATTTGTGGGTCAGATCGGGAGAGTGGAGCAAGGGTTTGCCAGAGCCTCGTGATCGTCTGCAACGAAAGGCGCTTCTGTGCGATTGATGCTGATCGGTGACGTGGTGGGAAAACCGGGCCGGCGAATCACATGCCGGGCCCTGCCGCTCCTGCTGCGAATTTTTCGGCTCGATTTCATCGTCGTTAACGCCGAAAATGCCGCCGGCGGATCCGGATTGACCCCCGAACTTTTTTACGAACTGGTGGAAGCCGGAGCCCATTGCATCACGATGGGGGATCATATTTATGCCCGTCGCCAGTTGGAACCTGTTCTGCGGTCGGATTCGCGCATCGTACGTCCTGCGAATTACCCAGCAGAAGCACCTGGTCGGGAATACACCATTCTATCAGCGGTTAACGGGGAGCCTGTGGCGGTCATCAGTCTTCTGGGGCGGGTGTTCATGCGCCCGGTGGACTGTTACCTGGCGGCTGCCGACCGGGTCCTCAGTCGCTTGTCCAGTTCGGTCAAGGTGATTTTGGTGGATTTTCACGCTGAGGCCACCAGCGACAAGCAGACGCTGGCCCGGTATCTGGATGGGCGGGTCTCCGCCGTGCTGGGAACCCACACCCATGTTCCCACGGCCGATGAACAGATCCTTCCCGGCGGGACGGCCTTTCAGTGCGATGTGGGCATGACGGGGCCTCACGAGAGTATCATCGGACGGCGGATTGACCGGGTGCTCCACACCACCCGAACGTTTGAGCCGACGCCGTTCGACGTGGCCACGGATGACGTCCGCCTCAATGGCGCTATCGTGGAAGTGGACCCGACCACCGGTAAGGCGCAGGCAATTTGGCGCGTTTGTTTGCGTGAGGACGATCTAAGGGAACCGACCTTGTCTCAAATCGCTTCTCGCGTTATGCTTCGCCCCAGCCAACAGTTGTCATGACCGAGTTACTGAAAACCGGTAACGGATGCAATCCGTCAACAGCAAAGTGTCGTAACCGTCGTGATGACCGGCGGCTGAGACCCCTGGAGCGGATAGCTCGTTTAACGTTTGGCTTTGTGGTGCTGGGAGTTTTGGGGACGGCCTGGCCCCTACAGCCCTCCCCCAGCGGCTTTGGAACGCATGAGCAACTGGGATTACCCCCGTGCGCGATGGTGCGGTGGTTCGGATTGCGGTGTCCGACTTGCGGGATGACCACGGCGTGGTCGCACTGCGTGCGGGGTCAGTGGCGACAGGCGCTGCGGGCCAGTGTCAGCGGCACGATGTTGGCGGTGGCGGCGGCTGTCGTGGGGCTGGCGGCTGTGGTTTCCGGCTTGACTGGCATCAGCGGACCGAAAATCTCAATGGCAGCTTTCAATCAAACCCTCCTCACTGTACTGGGGGTGATTGTGGGGGAATGGGTGATCCGGATGGTGTTCCGGTTGTGGTAACGTGGTGAGGGTACCAAGCGCAACCGCCGGCGGCAGGTTTGATCTTTCCTCGTTGTGCAAAGGATGGCCATGAACAGGTTGGGTTGGATTGGTAATCGGCAAGCCGCATGGATGACGGTTTGTCTTGTGGTGATACTGGCGAGTGGTGGTTGCAGTGCCCTGGCAACCGCACTTTGGGTCACAGGTCAATCCGATGTGAAGCCGGAGTTCGCAGGACTGAAGGACAAGAAAGTGGCCATCGTGGCCCGACCGGTGATCAGCCTCAGTTATCGGGACGCTCATGTGGATAAGGCGCTGGCCCGGCGGATCCACGCCATTCTGGTGCAGCGAGTCCCGAAGGCCCAGTGGATCGATCCGCAGAAGGTCGAGCAGTGGATGGACGAACACGACTGGGAGAGCTATGTCGAGGTGGGACGCGGGGTCGGGGCGGATATGGTGATCGGAGTCGATATCGAGGCCTTCAGCCTGTACAAAGGACAGACCGTCTACCAGGGGACGGCAACCCTCCGGGTGACTGTCCACGATTGTGCCACCAATCAGCAGGTCTTTGAGAAGACACTTGACCAGATCAATTATCCCCCCAACAGCGTCATACCAACCTCTGAACTGCCGGAATCGGATTTTCGCAAAGAGTTTGTCTCTGTGCTGGCAACTGCTGTCGCGCGGCTGTTCCACTCTTACGATCCCCGCGAGTTCTGGGCACTGGACGCCAAGGCGATTCGTTAGATCTCTTGGGTCGCTTTGCCCAGAGAGGGCAGGTCTGAGTCATACCCGCTTTGGCTCGCCCGCCAGCCAGTAGCCCGAACCTCGCCGAAGCCTTCCGCGGGAGCGAAAATCGCCTCGGAGGGACCTGCTTGTTAGGTCCGTCGCTCGATGTCGGATCATCCATTCCTTTTCCCCGGGCACGACAAGCGTGCCCCTCCGAAAAGATTTTGGAGGGATGCGCCTGTTGGGTCGGCGATGTGAGGTTCGATGATGGATCGGTGTTTACCGGGGACTGAAGTCCCGCGATGAAAGCGGGGCTAAAGCCCCGCACTCCATGCAGTGCGGCGATTCATCGCCGCTTTTCGGTGAAGGCTTCAGCCTTCACCCACCTTGGCGATTTCAGATGTTTTGCCGGGAGCACGACAAGCGTGCCCCTGCGAACGATTTCTCGGAGGGACCTGCTTGTCAGGTCCGTCGCTCGATGTCGGATCATCCATTCCTTTTCCCCGGGCACGACAAGCGTGCCCCTCCGATTTCTTTTTTGCTGGAGGGATGCGCCTGTCGGGTCCGCCGTTCAGGCTTCGATCGTCCATTCCGCCTCCGGGGGCACGACAAGCGTGCCCCTCCGATCCGAAGGTAGGGGCGATTCGTGAATTGCCCTTACCAGACGCGGCGCCCGTTTGATCTCATCGATTTTTTCGAAACTGGCGATGCTTCAAACAGTCGGCGCGTTGACGGTTTCCCCTCAAACTGGGTACGATTGGGGAAGGATCTAAGGGCTCTGGAACAAGGGAAATGCACGATTCGTCCAAGATAGGGCAGGGTACGTGGAATAGCCCGGCGTAAAGCCTGGCGTGCGAGCACGGGGAGATCGTCTGATGCGCCGAAAAAGAGTTGTCGCGGCAGTAGTTTGGGCGTCGGTGCTGGTTTGGTTGATGGGCACATGCGGACTGAATACATGTGCAATTGCGCAGGTTCGCCCTCAGGCACCTGCAGCGAACCAGGCTCCTCGCCAGGTGCAACCGCCTGCTCCGCCCTCACAACCGGCGCCGCAACGGCCGGTTCCACCGGCTGCGGCGCCTGCTCCCAAGCCGCCAGCTCCTCCCACCACATCGCAGCGACTTCCCGCTCCGGTGGAGGTGAGCGGGACGGACCTCTTGACCAAGGATGGGGTGCAGCTTCAGGCGACATATTACCCCAGCAATAAAGGAAAGGATGCCGCGGTTGTGATGCTCATCCACGGCTGGAAAGGGAGCCGGAGAGATTTCGATCGGCTGGCGCCGTTCCTCCAGCAGCAGGGTTATGCGGTGTTTGTGCCCGATTTGCGTGGTCACGGTGCTAGCACGCAGCGGCTTCTGCCCACGCCGACCACAATCACCGTGGACAAGATGCCGCCCACGGAAGTTGCCCGGATGGTGGATATGGACCTCGAGACGTGCAAGCGGTTTTTGCTCCAGAAGAATAATGCGGGGGAACTCAATATTGAAAAGCTTTGTCTTTTAGGACTGGACGTGGGCGCGACTGTGGCCTTGGATTGGGCTCGCCTGGATTGGAGCTGGCCGGTGTACCCCGGACTCAAACAGGGCCAGGATGTGAAGGCGCTGATTCTCGTTTCTCCGAAGTGGTCGGTGCCCGGTCTGAATGTCCAGGCCGCCATGTCACATCCAGGTGTAACCAAGGCCCTCTCGATCTTCCTGATTGTGGGAAAGGACTCGAGCAAAGATTTGGCTGACGCCCAGCGGATGTACAACATTTTTTCGCGATTTCATCCGACCCCAAAAGAGGAGAACCCGGAACTGCAGGATCTCTACTTTGCAAAGCTTCCAAGCACGGCGCAGGGGAAGGATCTCTTACTCCGCTTTGAACAGCCGCTCTTTCAATCGATTGCCTACTTCGTCGAGCACCGGGTAGCTAAGCAGCCATTCCCGTGGCAGGACCGGTCTAAGCGGAAGGACCAGTGATCAAGCCGTTGAGTCCATCGGCCATGATTTTCCTGCCATAGTGCTGACTCGTTTCCACTTTCCCTCTGCCGATAGAGAACGGGCGTCCACAGGGGGTTGCGACGGAGCGATATTCGGCCCGGAGGGGCCTATTGTCACGTCCGTTTCCCAACGGCAGTGCAAACATTGCCTTGCGGTGGACACGACAAGCGTGCCGCTGCGATTTGACGGTAGGGGCAATTCGTGAATTGCCCCTACATTGTCGGAGGGACCTGCTTGTCAGGTCCGTCGCTCGATGTTGGATCATCCATTTCTTTTCACCGGGCACGACAAGCGTGCCCCTCCGATCTGAAGGTGAGGGCAATACGTGAATTGCCCCTACCCCTGTACACAGCGGCCGGGTTCCACCCGGGGCCCGTCGCTGAATCTGACTAATCTGTGCCCTGAGGTTGGAGTGCCGGTAGAACGATTTCCGTGCCGATGGGGAGCAGGTCCGGGTCTGGGATTATTGACCGGTTTGCTTCGAAGATGACCCGCCATCGGCCTGGGTCGCCGTAGAATCGCCGGGCAAGGTCCGGGAGGGTATCGCCGTCCTGAATGCGGTAGCGGAGGGTCTTTCGCCCGACCGTCTTGCGACTTTCAGACGTTTGCAGAGATTCTCGTGAACTCCCCAGCAACCGTGAATCGTTGGCAGAGGGAACCTGTTTTCCACTTCCATCATGGAAAGTATTCTCGACGAGAGACTCGCGGCCGGTTCCGTCTCTCTCGTTGTGAGCCACGAATTGACCGGCAGGATACCGCTCGGGAATCGCCGGGGGCTTTTGATTGCTGAGTGACAACAGAAGGTGGGTTTCCGGAGCCGCTATGATCTCCGGTGGAATGGACGTATCGGCATCGGAAGAGGGGAGCGTTTGGCTGGTTGTGCTGAGCGGCGAATTCGGGGGGGAGGGAAACGGCGTCGATGTCCGGGAGGGGGGTGCGGAGCTGTTAAACGTTGCGGAAAAAGAGTGGGCCCGTGGTGGGCGGGAAAGCAATCCCCACACAGCACCCACCGAGAGCGCTGCAAGGAGGATAAAAACAACGAGTCCGCGGTCCACTCCCATGTTGCATGAACGCCATGGCTGCTCTGGACCTCCCTGTCTGGGGCGTGAACCTCCCTGGTGCGATTCAAAAAAGCGCCTCTCTTGCGCGAGGCAATCCTGTTAGCAAAGATCGGCCGGTGGGCGAGTGTTCTGTGAGCTGGGAAGTGAGAAGACGTTCTGTCGGTACAATGGGTGCAATCAGAAAAAAATGCCCAGGAGCGGACATCCGTTATCCCCCTGGGCATGGGTTTCTTAAACCTGATCGATTATCACAATCCTATGAAACGTACTGAAGAGATCGGACCTGCGAGGCAGGGCCGGTGGGACGCGGCGACAGCCACAAAAGTATCGGCGAGGCGATGAATATTGAGCTGTAGGTCCCGGTAATCACGCCTACCAAGAGCGTAAAGCTGAAGGCGTGAATTCCTGCCCCGCCCCCAATGTACAGGACGACGATGACGAAAAGCGTGGTGAGCGAAGTGATGAGCGTTCGGCTCAGCGTTTGGTTGACGCTTGTGTTGATGATTTGCGGGGTCAAGAAGGGTGTCTTTCCTTTCACCTCGCGAATCCGGTCAAAGATGATGATCGTGTCATTGACAGAATACCCGATGATCGTGAGCAAGGCCGCAAGCACGGTAAGACCGATTTTGAATTCGTCGATGAGAAGGAAACTCAGCAGGTTGGCCACGTAAGCACTGAGCGCAATCATGCCCACTGTGATGAGGACGTCGTGAACGAGGGCGATAGCGGCCGCCAAGCCGAAGCTCACCCGGGTGAACCGTACCCAAAGGTAGATGATCATACCGGCCACCGAGAGTACTAGGGCATAAAGAGCGCGGATTCTGGTGCTTCCGGCGACCTTTCCTCCGATCGTGTTGGAAGACGGGAAGTAAACCGTCTTTTCCAGTTCGGCTTTGACCTGTTGGGCTACCTGCATTCCCTTTTCTGGCGGAAGTGCCAGCCGCAGTTCCCATTGGTTGTAGCCGGTGGTGTCGCCCCGGCGGTAATGTTCGTTGTACAGCTCGAAGTCCGCATGGCGATCAGGCTCTGGTAACTTTGCAAGAACATTCTTGACCAGTCCTTCAAGCGTTTCGTAGTTGAGCTTGTGCTCGAATTTCAAAAGAACCCTGGTGGGGAAACGCTGGGCGCCTGTTTTCGCAGGCGTTGACGACTTTTCTCCGTGGTCAGCCATTGTTCCAGGGGCACCGGCCGATTCACTGGGCTGGCTCGGTGCAGACGAAGTGGCTGGTGCGGACGGTGGAGCGGCAGTCTCCTGGGCAGAAGAAGCCGGTGCATTGCCAGTTTGGGGGGGAGCTTGCGAGGGTGCATTTTCACCCCAGAGGAGCCCCGCAATCGCCGATGGCCAGCCGGACAATGGACCAGCAGCCAGATGTCCGCCCGGAGTATCTCGCCAGAAGCTGGTTTGTGTGATCGGCTCGATGTCCACCCTGTAATGGACGAGTTCGTCGCCGAATACTTGCGTGATTTTCTGTTTGACCTGCTTGAGATATTCTTCCGCTTCCATGCCGGGCGGGCTGGACGTATTGATCATATAGCGCCGTCCTGGCTCTTCGCCTTCGATGCGGACGTCACTCACCGCTAGGTCCCGGAGTTCACTCAGTCGATTCCGCACTTCAGCGATATCCTTGGGTTTTTTGAACAGAATCTCGACCGCCACCCCGCCCGTGAAATCGATATCCAGCACGCCCTGGCCACGCATGCCCAGGGCCACAAGCCCCAGCAGAATGAGGGCGGCGCTGCCAGCGATGCAGTAGTTTTTAACGCCCATGAAGTCAAAGTTGGTAGCGCCAATGACCTGCATCATGGAGAGCTTCTTGATCCACCGGCGACGCTCGCCGATTTCAAAGATCACGCGGGCGATAAACACGGCCGTGTAGAGGTTCAAAACGAGCCCCAGGAAGAGCGTCACCGCGAAACCCCGTACCTGGTCGGTTCCCACGAAGTAAAGGACGACGGCCGTAAGTATCGTGGTCAGGTTGGAGTCGATGATCGCGCTCATCGCCTTTTCGAAGCCGTTACGAATGGCCATCCGCAACGTCGCTTTGCGGGAGAGTTCCTCGCGGATACGCTCGTAGATGAGGACGTTGGCGTCCACGGCCATACCGACTGTCAACGTCAAACCTGCCAGGCCGGGCAGGGTGAACGCCGCCTTAAGTAAAATCATCAAAGCCACCAGCATGAGAAGGTTGAGGATCACAGCCAGGCAGGCCACCACACCGGCGAACCGATAATAGGCGATCATGAAAGCAAACACGATGATGGCCGCCAGAATCATGGCGATAACGCTCTGGCGGATTGTATCTCGGCCAAGTTGGGGGCCGGTGACAAGTCGGCTGACGGGAGTGGGGCTGAGGACGGCGGGCAGGCTTCCCGCCTGCAGCACCTGAATGAGGGCCTGCACCTCTTCCCGCGAGGGTATTCCCGTGATCTGACCACGGTCGAAAATGGGGCCTCTGATCCGCGGGGCCGAATAGAGGTAACCATCAAGAATGATGCCCAGCCGGCGGGTGAAACCGGTGGTGGGATCCGGGCGATTGTCGCTCGTCAAAGCGCCGAACCGCTGCTGCGCACTCCCTGCCTTGAGAATGAATTCCACACAGGGTTGCATCTGCTCGTCCACCCCTTCCCGGACCCGGAACAGGTCGGCGCCGGTGACGTTGTAGCGATCCTTGACGACGAGAATCTCCAGCCAATCCTCGTTTCGATACCGGCCTTTCCGGACGGCGATTTCGCCGAAGTTACCGATGGCCTCTTCCTGGCCCTTGGCGACCGGAACCCACCATGCCAAGAGATTCCCACGGTCGTCGTAGAGTTCGTGTTCGTCGGGGGGAAGGGTCAGAGCCCGCTCGATGAGCCGCCGGTGGTCCCGCATATTGGCCAGGATGCGGAACTCCAGCGTACCGACGCTGCTGATGACGCGTTCCAGCTGGGCGACTTCTTCCTCGTCCACCTCGGGGACAATAATTTCGATCTGTTGCGGACCAAACCGGCGAATCGTCACTTCCTTCACACCGCTGGGGTTAACCCGGCGGTTGAGGGCTGCGATGAGCTGATCCATATCAATCTGATCGGTAGCCCCTTGTGCCCGTGCTCCCGGTTGCCGTACCGCACCTTCGATTTCGTACACCATGATGACACCGCCGCTGAGGTCGATTCCCAGCTTCGGCGGCCAGCGCGTCAAGAGAATGACAACCGCAAGCACGATGGTGAACAGAATAAAGGAAATTCGGCCAAAATATTCTCGCGCCCGCCACCATTCGCAAAGGAAGTAGGCAACAATGACCGGCACGCCAAAGATGATGAAGAGAAACACCAGATAAGTGACGATGTTGAGAACGCGGGAGAGGAATGTGGGGCTGGCCGCTTTGGGTTGTTGGGAAGGAGGCTGCCCAGGTTGAGATTCTTTCCCTTCAGCGGGGGCCTTTGTCGCCTGTTGAGGGCTCGCTGGAGCGGGGGGAGCCGTTTCGGCCTGACCGGTCGCCTGGGGTTGGGTGCCTGCACCCACCGTAGTGGGTGGGGCGTTTGGCTGTTCCTGGTCCGGTTTGGCGGCCGGAGCAGGGGCCTGTGACGTGGCCTTTTCTGATTGAGCCGGAGCTTCGGTCTTCGGCGGAGCCGCTTGTGCCACGGGCGACGGCTGGCTGGGCGAATCAGCGACTGCTTCCACGGCCATCGCCAGGGGTGTTATGGCGGTAAAACTCCCACCGCCCACCACTGCGGCAAAGACCAGAGCCGAGGCAATTCCGACTATCCAACCAAAACGGCAACGAGTAGAACGGCGTTCCATCGTTAAAGATCTCGCACCTGAGAATCCCTGAAGTGACTCGATTTGAGATTGATCCGTCAGGACCTGGTTTGCTCAACCTTCTTTTTGCTTTTCAGAGGGTGTTTCTTCACCCAGAACCTGAGCGATAGCGCTCAGCGTGCAGCGAATTCGCGTGTTGTTCGCGTCGTCCACACGAATGGTTACCTCGTTGGCTTCTCGGTGTACGTTTGTCACCACCCCGTAGATTCCGCCAATCGTAAGGACTCGGTCGTTTTTCTTCAAGGCGTTGAGCATGGCCTGGCGTCGGGCACGCTCCTTCCGCTCCGGACGGATGAGCAGGAAGTAAAACACGATGATCAGTGGGATCCAGAGCGTCAACATCATGATGAGACCGCCCGAGGAACCACCAGCGTTCCCGGCACCGGCTTCGGCCAAGAGAGGCATGAACGAGATCAACATGGAATGGACCTTATTAATCTTCCTTAGTCCAGAAAACAACAATCGCACTTCGCGGCGGCCCGCCGGATCCGCGATGAGTTGTCTCCACAACCGCGAATCCTTATGCGAGCAAGCCGCCTGGAAAGAAACGGCTGAAACCAGATGGGCTTCCGCTATGCCACGGGCATTGATCGCCAGCAACTCGCCCGGCATTCCTGCCAAGCCCATGCAGGATGTCTGAATTAAGCATCTTAAAGCGCCGTGCGGGTGGCTACAAGGGGCAAAACGGCGGGAAGCCGGTGAGATGGGCTTGCGACGTCGCGTGCCTGAATCTGATACGTCTCGCCCGGAGTGCCGTCTTCTCCTTGTGGAGGGCAGCGTGATTGTGATTGATTGTGCCGCAAAGCTCTATTTTGGGTAAAATAGAAAAGGAAGCGGGATAAAAAGCGTGCGTTGACAGCCACGGCGGCGCGGCAGGGTTGGGTGAGGCAACATCGGGCGGTGATTAAAAATGACCGCGGGAAAGTTCGACCTTATCCGATCGAAGCACCTGTTGAGGGAGGCCGAGGGTTACCTCGAGCTGGGGCTCGCCCAGCAAGCCTTGGAGACGCTGGAGCGGCTCCCGGATCCATATTGCGACAATCCAGTGGCGCTGCTACTCCGCGCGGAGGCCCTCCGCGAGCTGGAGCGATACGAGGAGGCGCTCGGTGTCTTCCAACGCTTGGAAGAGCTCGACCCGGATGATGTGCGTGTTTATCTTGCCAAGGGCTGGTGTCACAAGCGGGTGGGACGCATTGATCTGGCCTGTGCCGATTTGGAGAAAGCCGCTGAGCTGGAACCCGACAATCCGCTCGTCTGTTACAACCTCGCGTGTTACTACAGTCTCGCCGGGAACAAGGATAAGGCCCTGTCTCTTCTCAAAAAGGCACTCACGTTGGAGCCAGACTACCGGAAGCTGGTTCCCGCCGAAACCGATTTTGATCCCATTCGTTCCGATCCCGAATTCAACCGCCTGCTTGAAGCCGCCGGGGAAACCGCGTAAACTCGCGGGCGGTTGATGGAGAATGGGAGCCGGCCCATCCCGCGGGCCGTCGTTCTTCCGGGGCTGACTCTGGACTCTGACTGTGGAGCGAGCCTTTAATGCGGTCGGGACCAGATAGATCGACCGAATGGGAAGATTGTCGATTCGAGTGGTTCCATGTCCCCCAAAGGTACAATTTAGCAGTTCTTTGCAGTTCAAAAGTTTGATTTGAGAGGAGCCTGGCATGTCTTCGACGATTTGTCCGCAGCGGGTCGGTCGATCTGCCCTTCGTGATAATTCGAAGGGGGCCCGGGTAAACCGGCGACAATTGCTTCTCGCCATGGCGGGGACGATGGCCGTGCCCGCCGTCGTTCGAGCAGCACGCCTTTTTGGAAGTGAGACACCCCGTTTCGAGGTTCAGGAAGTGAAAACGATCAGCCGGCTTTCCCACCGTTATCACGGTTGGCCTACAGTGACGCGACGAAAGAACGGCCAGCTTGTCCTGGTGTATTCTGGCGGGCGCGAGGCCCATGTGTGTCCATTTGGCCGGGTGGAAATGATGACCTCCAACGACGACGGCCACTGGTGGACTTACCCGCGGGTTTTGTGGGATAGTGCGATCGACGATCGTGATTCTGGCGTTCTCGAGACAGTGCGGGGGACTCTCCTTGTGACCACGTTCACCTCGCTGGCGTACGTTCCCCTGTTGACACGAGCCCTGGGGGCGGAAGGGAAAGGAAGTGATTGGCCTGCCGAAAAACTGGACCGCTGGCGGGCGGCCCACGAGCGCCTCTCCGAAGATGAGCGTCAAAAGCAGTTGGGCGTGTGGATGATGCGCTCGGAGGATGGGGGTGTCACCTGGTCAGCCCCGTACGATTGCCTGGTGAACAGTCCTCATGGTCCGATCCAGCTTCAGGATGGACGGCTGCTCTATGCCGGCAAGGACCTCTGGCGAACAAAGAGAGTCGGCGTGTGTGTTTCGCAGGATGACGGTCGAACCTGGGAGTGGCTGGCCACGCTGCCGGTCCGACAGGGCGATGATCCGAATCAATACCACGAACTGCATGCTGTGGAGACAACCGAGGGGCGATTGGTGCTACAGCTCCGGAATCACAATCCCCAGAATGCGGGAGAGACGTTGCAGTGCGAGTCCGATGATGGGGGAAAAACCTGGTCAACTCCACATTCTATCGGCGTGTGGGGATTGCCCTCTCATCTTATTCGACTGCGGGACGGACGGCTGCTGATGAGCTACGGCCATCGCCGTGAACCTTTTGGGTGTCAGGCCCGATTGAGCAGCGACGGTGGCCGAACGTGGTCCGAGCCGCTCGTGATCTATGGAGAGGGAGCGGGCAGCGATTTGGGTTATCCTTCCACTGCAGAACTGGCTGACGGCGGCCTGCTGACGATCTGGTACGAACTGCTCCGCGAGTCTCCCTACGCTGTGTTGCGGCAGGCCCGCTGGCGGCTCCTCTGATTTGTTCAGATCGTCTCTCTGTTGGCGGAAAAGCGACTACATGGTGGGGACGAGGAGCGTGTTTTGCCATCTTGAGGGGGATCCTCCCGGAAGATGGTGCCTGTCAGGTCCGTATCGGCGGAAGCCCATGCTTGCGAGAACCGCTTTTTGACCGCGGATGCACTTATGAAGGTCTATTTCCGATATGGGGACAGTATTTTCAAGAATTCGTCAAAAGAACTGTGCGCGGCGCAGCCGAACGAATAAAACTTGGTACGCGAGGAATTTTTGCTGTGAAAAATGGCACAAATAAGCAGACCTTACAACTACCCTTTTTAGACAAAGCTTTCTGTTAATACACATGTTGGATTTTTTGATAAAGAACTCGCTGGCAAGGTTCAAATGTTTTTGCTTTAGTTTTTCATGTATCGCAAGCCATTCAGGAAAAACTCCGTCTGAACTGTGCGTTTTAGGTGAACTGAACTATACTAAGAGATAGAGAAGGGCCACGGGCCAATCAATCTGTTACCCGCCAGCTTAAAGACTGCCCGCAGAATACGATCCGTTTCAAACAGTCGCCATTCGTTATCGTTGAGGTTCTCGCAAGATCTCTTTGTGAGAGGGAGTTTGCTATGCACGTCTACGCCAGGTTCAATCGCAGTAAGTATTAGAAGCCTTATTAGGGGTTTCACACTAGTGGAACTTCTTGTGGTCATTGCCATTATTGGGATCCTTATTGCTTTGTTGCTCCCCGCTGTACAGGCGGCGCGGGAAGCCGCTCGACGGAGCCAGTGCACCAACAACCTCAAGCAGCTTGCTCTGGCCATGCACAACTACCACGATGTGTATAACACACTTCCGCGGTCGGGGTATGGCGGGAACGATGCGGGGCGGCCATGGAACAACTGGGAGCGATTCGGGGTCAATGTGTGCCTCCTGCCATTCATTGAGCAGAAGGCCCTGGCGGACCAGTTCGTGTATGTGTCGGGAACTCCCTTCGGGACGTATTTCAATGGACCGATGCAGGTGAAGGTTCCGGCCTTCCTGTGCCCCTCTGCACGACCCTATCGCAATGCCAATAATACGGCGGGTTGGAATGGGCCGGGCTGCAATTATGCATGGTGTTCAGGGAGCACAACCTACACCGCATGGGGCGCCAACGTGAATTCGTTCAATGGCATGTTTCAGGTACGCATTGAAAAGCCTTTTGCGGCGGTGACGGACGGCCTTTCGCAGACCGCGATGGTGTCAGAAATCCTTTCCGGCGATGGGGATAGCTCGAAGGCCACGTACCCGTTTGACATTTTCTATCCGCAGGGCGGCGATAGCGTGTACAACAATATTGCCAACCAGGATTTCCCCACTCCCGCGGAGTTGCAAACGATTGGTGTGGCGTGCCAAAATCCAGCCGGTGAACGGAGCAACAATGGGACTCTCTGGGCGTGGTATCCGCACGCTCAGGTGCTGTTCAACACGGCGGCTCCCCCCAACTGGCAATACCCCAGTTGCGGTGGCAACTGCTGCCCGGGTGGCGCGCACGACTGGGGCCGGGGTATCATTCCCCCGCGAAGCCTTCATCCTGGTGGGGTGAACGTGGGACTGGGAGATGGTTCTGTCCGCTTTATCACGAGCACAATCGACACACTGACCTTCCAGCGGTTGGGACACGCTTCAGACGGCCAGCCAATCCCCGAGTTCTGATGTCGCTGGACCGGCGCTCGTAGCCACTTAGTGCGAACAACCGGGCTTTTTGGGTGATGGGGGCGGCCCAGAGTCGGTCTGACGTTTTTGGTTCCCCGTGGAAGAGTAAAAAACTGGTGAGGGTTACGCCAATGAATATTCGAAAACTCCAACAGATGATTACGTGCCTGATGGTGGCAGTAGCGGTTGTTGTGCTGGGAGGTTGTGGCAAGAGCGGTGTGCCTGCTCCCAAGACGTATCAGATACCGATGAAAGGACCGCTCGACGAGGCGAAATCCCTGCTTGAAAACTATGCGAGCGGTGCGCCCTTGGGAAGTGAGGCCTCTCGATTCCAGGACCTCGTCGATGCCGTCCGGAAGACGGACCCCGCCAAGGCCGACATTTTGGAAAAAGGTTTTGCCGAACTCCAGAAAACGCCTCCGCAAGGTTTGGCTGGGAAGGCCAAAGAGATTTTGAACGCTCTCAACAAGTAACCGCGATATTGGGAACGCAGGGGCTTTGCCGGCTTTTACCAGCCAGTCCTTGCTGACCTCCAGAGCGAGATTTTCGTCGGGCCTGCCAGACTGACAGGCCTTTTTTGTTGCGCGCGACAAGCGCAAGTTATTTTCTGTTAACAAGTTAGAATGTTATTTTGCTGGCGGGCATGATATTTGCAACCATTGGTGGGTGTGGTGGTTTTCCCGGCGTGTTCGACCCGCCGGGTGGGAGTTCGGATCGGTTGGCTGGACAGGCACAAGCAGAAAGGAGACAGGTCATGGCAGTCCCTCCCTTTGGTCCGCAATCTCTGGAACAACTCCGTCGTGAGATGGATCGGTTGTTTAACAGCTTTCTCGGTGAGTTGCCGGAAGCTCCCTGGCCTTTGCAGGGGCGAGAACGCCTGCCGGTGAACATGTGGGAAACGTCGGATGCCTTCTATGTGGAGGCGGAAGTTCCCGGCGTGACACAGGATCAAATTGACATCTCCGTGACCGGCAACGAGCTGACCATCAAGGTGCGGCGGCCGCAACCTGCCGAGGAAGGTGTCACCTACCATCGACGGGAGCGCGCGACAGGGGAAGCCACGCGGGTGATCCGGTTGCCCGGTGAGGTGGATCACGACCGAGTTCAGGCTGATCTCCAGCTCGGTGTGCTGACGATCACGCTGCCGAAGGCCGAAGCAACCCGGCCAAGGAAGATCCCCGTGAACGTGCGCACCGGCTGAGTCGAACGGTGGAACCTCTTTTCTGCAAGGCTTTGAGGGCAGCAAATCCAAGTGATCAGGATGACTCTTCGTAAATAGGAAAGGAGGGTGAACCATGAGACATCAACACGGTGGGAAACGCGCAGCCCAGGCGGCTCCGGAACATCTTCGAGGAGATCGGTTTTACAGCCCTGCCGTCGATATCGTGGAAAAGTCCGATGAGATTCTCCTTATCGCCGATGTGCCGGGGGCTAAACCAGAAGATATTGATGTTCAATTCGAGGATGGCACGCTGACGCTGCATGCCCGGGTAGCGCCGCGATATGGCGAGGGAGTGGAATTTCTGCGGCAAGAATACGGTGTGGGCGATTTTCTGCGGGTGTTCCATGTGAGTGAAGCCATTGACGCGGCCAAGATCTCGGCAGAATATGCCAATGGGGTTCTCACGCTTCATTTGCCGAAATCTGCGGGTCTGCGTCCGCGGAAGATCGAGGTTGCCGTCAAGAGTTGAGCGGAATCGCGCCATCCCGCCAATGGCAGACGAAACGGGCGTCGAGCCTCCGGTGTTTGGGCGGCTGCGACCGCCCATGATTCTTTATCGTGGCGGCAATTGAAATTCAGTCTGCAAGAATGAGTGTTTGGTAAGGGGCCAGCTCCAGGTTGAGCGCGTTGTTCTGCGGTGTCACCGTCTGTTTGTCGCCTGTGGCGGGATCGAGTTGCGTCCAGGCATGCCCGGCGACGCTTTGGAGACTGCCACGATAGGCCTCGGGAGCGACGTTCACAAGCACCAGGATCGTGTGATCGTCGCGTGAAAACCGGCCTAAAACGATGCGGTCGTTGGGCGGTTGGATCGACAAATCGGGCTGAATCCAGGACACGGCATTATTGACGTTGAGGGTCTTTTCCGGACTGTCGTAGATCACGCGCCCTTTTTGATTGGCGAATTGCTCGACGACTTTCCGCGCTTCCGGGGGTAGCTCAACTCCCATTGGAAATACAAGTGTAGCGATTTCCGCGTTCCCTGCGCGAAGCGTGCCGTTGGGGGTGACCGCTGCCTGGGCGAGATGTTCGTGGTCGATCAGGATGAACGGGATCTGCCTGCGCTGGAGTGTCTGGCCGATCCGCACGAAGGAGGAGATGATCTGCTGGGCCCGCGGCGGGGCGGGCGATTGATGAAGCGGCCCGGCAACCGGACGATACTCGGCCCACAAATCGTAAATGGGATAATACAGGGCCACCTGCGGTCGGGGCATGGCAGGTTTGAGGAGCGTATTCAAACGTCCAACAAATTGCCCGTACTGCCAGTTTTCGTCGGGCGTTCTGTCTTCCGGGCTGTAATACAGTGTGAATTCCGTGACCCCCCAGGCGGCCTGCCAACCGGCGGTGGCCTGCATCTGCTGAAGGTTTACAGGCCCGGCGCCGGACATCTTCTGGGCAAAGTCACTCACTTCTGTCATGACCCGGCGATGACCTTCCAAAAGAGCACCGGACAAAGGCATCGCTGCCGTCATCCAGCCCATGTGAATGACCGACTCCGGATTCGAAGTGAGCATGTCCAGGCCGGGAATATCCATCCGTGAAATGGCCTTCAACCCATTTCCGTACAGGGGAACATGATGGTAGATGGATTCTTCATGGAGATTGTGACCGGAAGAGGCCACCCCGTGCGCCTGGCACCATCGCTGAATCTGTCCGAAGTACCGATCGGCTACCAGATCAGCCACAGTGCTCCAGAATTGGCGTCGGATGCGGTGGTCTTCTGACGAATCGCCCTCGAAAAGGCTCTTCCACTGCGACTGGATGTCCTCGCCCCAGCGGCGCCGGTAAACCTCGGCGAAATCGTGGCACCACGGTAGGGTGGGAAGCGGTTTGACGTTCGGATCAACCGGGTCTTCGACGGGGACTTTGCTGCGGGCGGGTTCAGGGATCGGCCCTAAATCCACCGCCATCAGCGATGGTTCATCGGTGAAGAAAGCGACAATGGTTTTTCCAAAGTATTGGCCCACCCTCTGGTGGTAGGCTTCATGGGTTACCTCGATGAAGCGTGCGGTCGCACGTTCGTCCATGAGATTGATATATCGCCGCAGCGCATGATAGTTGTTTGAAGCATGTGTGTGCTCGTAAGCCCGACGGAAGAAGTATTCAGGATTCCCCTGCGGATCACGCGCCAGAACGAGGGCTTCCAATTCAGGATGCCCATGTAGAACAAGCCCGCCGGCGGTGCCGCTGGGATAACCTTTCTCGTCGTAAATCCACACGGGCATACCCAGTTGCGCACACATCTGGACGCCGAGCACAAAGGATTTCCAGTGCTCTTCCGATTCCAGGTAGCGATCAAACATCACATTGCACACGATGCCACCACGGCCGCGTCGCAGATAATAGGCCAGGCCTTCGTCCGATTGGGGCTGGGCTGCAGGCTGCTGGAGGATCTGTGCCACGGCGTCGGCCACAAGCATTCGGGGCGAAAGTCCGTGAACAATCTGCAGAGGTCTGTCGGCGAGAGTTGGCGTTTGCCAGTGGACAAGCCATTCGGATGGCACTTCACCATGGATCCGCGCTGCTGTCGCGGCAAAAGCCAGAAGGACTGCGACACAGGTGAGAAGCAAAACTCGTAAGGCTTGCATCCTTCCCCAAGCGCGATGTAAGCGTTGGCACATGAGAACAACCCTTTGCTCATCAAGATTGTGTTTGATTGCTGAAGGTCCCCGTGAAGAAGCCCTGAACTGTTGGGAGGTTTTTCCGCTCCGCCCAAAGCTGTGCAGCGCGGTTGCCCTCCAAGGATACGGTGTTCGGGCGCAAAAATCGAGCGCCCCCAGCGGGGATGGGGGCGCTCATGAAAGGGGAGGGGAAGGGGGCGACTTCTCCAAATCAGGCACCCTGGGCTACATGCCAGGGCCTCCATCGTTTACAACTCGGCCTTCCGGCCGGAACTATTCCATCAATATTCCGGAGGCGAGTGGCTACCGCCTTTTTCCTCCTTGGGCTTTTCGGCCACCAGCGCGTCACTGGTGAGCATGAGGACGGCAACGCTGGCCGCATTCTGAAGGGCGGTCCGAACCACCTTGGTCGGGTCGATGACACCCGCCTTGACCAGGTCCTCAAATTGTCCGGTAAGGGCGTTGTAGCCCATGTTGCCCTTCATTTCGGCGACTTTTTCGCACACAATGCTGCCATCCTGGCCGGCGTTGGCCGCGATCTGAGTGATCGGTGCACGGCACGCCCGGAGGACGATCTCGTAACCAACCTTTTCGTCAGTGGAGAGACCCTCGGGCGAGCACTGCGCCGCTGCACGCAGGAGCGCCACTCCGCCACCGGGGAGGATCCCCTCTTCCACAGCCGCCCGAGTGGCATGGAGTGCGTCCTCCACGCGGGCCTTCTTCTCCTTCATTTCGGCCTCGGTCGCCGCACCGACGCTCAGTTTAGCCACACCACCGGCGAGCTTCGCCAGCCGCTCTTCCAGTTTTTCACGGTCGTAGTCACTGGTGGTCTTTTCGATTTCGCGCCGGATCTGTTCGATACGTCCTTTGATCTCCTCGGTCTTGCCAGCGCCCTCGATGATGGTCGTGTTGTCTTTGTCCACCACGACCTTCTTGGCGCGGCCAAGCTCGGCAAGGGTGACATGTTCGAGCTTCCGGCCGAGGCTTTCGAACAGAGCCACACCGCCGGTGAGGATGGCGATGTCTTCCAGCATGGCCTTGCGGCGATCGCCATAACCCGGCGCCTTGACCGCACAGCAGCGGAGGGTCCCGCGGATACGGTTGACGACCAGGGTCGCCAGGGCGTCGCCATCCACATCCTCGGCGATGATGAGAAGCGGCTTGTTCGCATTAACAACCGCTTCCAGGAGCGGCACCAATTCCCGGGCGTTGGAAATCTTCTTTTCGTGAATGAGGATGTAACAATCCTCAAGCACGCATTCCATCTTTTGAGGATCGGTCACAAAGTACGGCGACAGATAACCACGGTCGAACTGCATTCCCTCCACAAATTCGACCTTGGTTTCCATGGTCTTGCTTTCTTCGACCGTGATCACGCCGTCTTTGCCGACCTTGTCCATCGCCTGAGCAAGGAGCTCACCGATCGCCATATCGTTATTCGCGGCGATCGCGGCCACCTGGGCCATCTCCTTGGTGGTCTTGATGGGGATCGACATCTTGCGGAGTTTATCGACAATGTCTTCCACCGCCTTTTCGATCCCCTGCTTCAGGCCGATCGGATTAATTCCCGAGACGACAGCCTTGAGACCTTCCGTGAAGATCGCTTCCGCAAGGATGGTAGCGGTCGTGGTACCGTCGCCTGCCACGTCACTTGTCTTCGAGGCGACTTCCCGCACCATCCGGGCGCCGAGATTTTCGTAAACGTCTTCCAGGTCAATTTCCTTGGCCACCGTCACGCCATCTTTGGTCACGGTGGGAGAACCGAAGCTTTTCTGAATGATCACATTCCGACCACGAGGGCCCAGCGTGACTTTCACAGCCTGGGCCAGCTTGGAGACGCCACGTCGAAGGGCATCCCGGGCTTCCTGATCAAAGGCAATTAACTTTGCCATGGTTCGAACGCTCCTTTCCCTCTACGTGATTCTTCAATTCCCTGCGGCGAGAATGTGGTGTCACTCGATAACCGCCAAAATGTCCTCTTCCCGCAACAGCACGTATTCCTGTTCTCCCATCCGAAATTCATCACCGGCATAGGAGCTGAACAGGACACGATCACCAACCTTCACCTGAAGGGGTGCCCGTGTCCCATCATCCAGCAAACGTCCTGGTCCCACGCTCACGACAACTCCCCGTGAGGGCTTCTTTTTGGCGGTGTCCGGCAACAGGATGCCACCGGGTGTCTTTTCCTCGGACTCCTCGCGCTCGACCACGACCCGATCTGCCAGTGGCTGCAACTGGAGCTTGCTGTCTCCCTGTTCGGTTTTCTTCTTGGCCATTTGTTCAATACCCTCCTCGAGTGAGTTGCAAAATCCACACGAAACGATCAACGGCACACCAAGACGCAGCCCAAAAGGGACCTGCCGCAGACGCCCGACCAGGTCACCGGAGAGCAAACAATAAATTGGGCTGGCATACCAGAATGCAATTAGCGCGCCAAATTCCGGCTGACTTCAGAAAGTAGTGGCGGCAACGTGACTTACAAATCGTTGGCGAATCCTCCTCGGACACGCGGCGGCCAGCACGTGTGCCAAAAGGTGATCTCCCACAAACCGGATCGCTGCCAATTTGGCAGAGTTATTTCCCGGATTTACCACCGGCAAACGATCCCTCTTATGTGGGGGGGCGCTCATGTTCACCGTTTGCCGCTGGCGCTGGGCTGGTCACAATAAAGACAAATCGCCGACCTGTGGACTCTCTGCCTGTGTCGATTGACATCTGCACGGATCGCGGGTGGCCGGTCGGATGACGTTCCTGCATTGAGCTCGAGGAATGAGGGGTCTTTCCGATGTTGCCCTGTTCGCGTTTTTGGTCGTGCTGGGAATTCCTAGATGTTTCGCTGCGTGGGCGTGGAATGCACCTTTGGGCGGTCTTCTTTGCCGTGTCATTCGTCGTTCTTTGCAACGAAATCCGTTATGGCCCCTTGGCCGCGGAGCAGGATCTCCGCGAGCAAATTGCTCGGCTCGTGGCAGCCCTGGATGCCCCTCAGCGCTCAGTCCGGGACTCGGCAGAAAAAGAGTTGGAGGCACTGGGGTGGCGGATTCTTCCGGAGTTGTCGGAGGTGGTCCCGAGCTCGCCGGAAGTTGCGCAGCGATTGGCACGGATTCGAGAGCGGCTCATTGCCCAGCGGGTTCATCAGGAAGCCATGGAATCCCGCGTCACGTTACAGGTTGAACAGACATCGCTGGAAGCAATCCTGAGTGCCATTCAGTCACAAACAGGCAACACCGTGATAGCGCGGGGCGAACTGGCGCGGGAGCGAATCTCGGTAAGTTATCACGACGCACCATTTTGGAAAGTCATTGACGGCCTTGCCGAGCAGACCCGCGCGGAAGTGACACTGGAAAGCGACGGAGGCGTGGAACTCCTCAGAAATGAGAATTCGGGTAAGCTTTTCACCCAGCGGCAGGTGACTTACGCGGGGCCTGTTCGTATAACCGTGGAAAAGGCGTCCAATGAGCAGCAGAACCAGACGCTGGCACTGCGCTCCGCGGAACGGATGGTGCTGAACGTCACTTTGGCGTGGGAGCCGCGACTGCGGCCTGCCATGCTGTGGTGGGGCCCGGTAGAGCTTGTGACCGCGAGTGAAGTCCACCACGTGTTGCTGCCGTCCCGGCGAGAGATTCCCATCATGGGACCGCGCTGCGGCGTTGAAACGGCGGTGGTTGTGGACGGTGAGTTGGGCAAAGGACAGGGGGTGACGATCCGAGGGGCTTTCGAGCTGGTTCTTCCGGTTTGTTCGGAAACGTTCCGTTTTGCGAGGCCCGGTGAGAAAGCCATTCCGGCGAGGAAGCGGGTCGGGGATGTGACCGTCACGCTCACCTCGTGGAGTGACAAACCTGGGATGGTGGCGGTGGGATTGCGAGCTCAATATGGAGAGCCTCACGATGCCTTTGCTTCCCACCGGGGATGGTTCTACCGATGGCAGGCCGAAATCGAGGGCAACGGCTACCGGAAGACGTTCGATCGATTGGAAGCCTTGTGGCTGGGTGATGACGGTGTTGAGTTGGTGTATCGGTTCTCGGGCCTGCCAGGGCCCGCCACCGCCGTTCGGTGGACAGTGCCCCTGGCCATAGTGAAAATTCCCGCGGAATTTGATATTGCGCTGGAAAAACTTATCCAATGAAATTGCAGAGCGTGCCGGTGGCAACGGTAGCGGATGACATACTTCAGATATAACGAACACCGAAGGAACGTCTATGCCGAAAAAGTATCACGCTGACGAGAGCGGGAATGGGCCGGGCTCGGAAAGGCACCGGGCGGAGGATAGGCAGGCGGAGAATCGTTGTGGGAAAAGATTCCGTGGAAAAAAGCGGGGCAGTCAACGCACTCGCAATTTGAAACTACCTGGCCAGAGAATCAGTGTCCGCGAAATCTCGCCAGGGATCTTCGAATTGGTTTATCCTCCGCGAATTCGTCAGTTCAAAGAGGATATTGAGGAGGTCTACGACATCATCGCCCATGAGGAATGGGATCTGGCGGTTGACGAGCTCTTATGGCTCCTTCAGCAATGTCGAGATCTGCTGGAAGCCCATCAGCTTCTGGGCCGAATTGCCCTTTATCGCAATAAGCTCGAGCTTGCGCGCGGCCATTTGGGATACGCCTTTGAATTGGGATTGAAAGCGTTGGGAAAGAATTTTAAGGGGCGTTTGCCGCTCAATCGACCGACGAACCAACCGTTTCTTCAGGCGGGACGCGATCTGGTGGAGTGCCTTGCTCGACTGGGAGAACGGGCCCTTGCTCAATCGGTGGCGGAGCAACTCCTCACATGGACGCCGGAGGATCCTCTGGGAGTGCGGAAGGTCCTGGAGCGGTTGCAAGGTGAAGCGATTGAAGAAAAAGAAATTGAAGAAAAGGAAATTGCTGACCGGGAATTGAATCAGGCGGCGGAATCTGATCTTGCGCGTGATGAGGAGTCCGGTGGATCGTCGTCGAATGCTTTATTACCCGGGTCTGCGCAGGAGAGTGAGAATCCGCCGGGAAATTGTGGCGGAAAGGACGGGAAGGTATGAGTCGGGAAGAATCGGCGTTTGAGATCTGGGATGTGCATGTGCACCTTGCCGGAATAGCAGGCCAGACACCGGCGGATCGTCTGGGGAAATTACTGGAGTATGCAGACCGCCTGGGAATCCGCCGCGTGTGCGTTTTTATGGGGACGACTTTTCAGTATGACCCCAGCCCAGAAGAGATGGCCCAGGCCAACCGGGAAGTGCGGCAAGCCATTGAGCGGTTTCCCGATCGTGCGTTCGGCTTTGTCTATTTGAATCCCAATCATCTTTCGGCCAGCCTGGACGAATTGAATCGCCACGTCGCCGACGGGCCGATGGTGGGCGTGAAGCTTTGGGTGGCGAAGCGATGCGCCGACCCGGCTCTGGATCCTCTGGTGGAGCGTGCCACGGAGCTGAAAGCGGTAGTCCTTCAGCACACCTGGCTGAAAACGACGGGCAATCTTCCCGGGGAATCGACACCGCAGGATCTCGCCGTTCTGGCCGGACGGCATCCTGAGACGACATTTATCGCAGCCCATAGCGGTGGCAATTGGGAGTACGGTCTTCGGGCAGTTCGCCCGTATGGGAATATCCTGGTGGATCTGTGTGGGTTTGATCCCACAGCGGGTGTAACGGAGATGGCGGTGCGGACGCTCGGCGCCGAACGCATCCTTTTCGGCAGCGACGCACCCGGCAGAAGTTTCGCCACTCAACTGGGCAAAGTGCTGGGGGCCGATATTTCCGCGGACGCCAAGCGTCTGATCCTCGGCGAGAATCTGCGGCGTATTCTTCGACCGATCTTGCAGCAGAAGGGTATCCGCCTATGACTGGCAGTGAGAACACATGGACACTGGATCGCCGGGCGTTTCTCATTTCAACCGGAATCATGGGTTTAGCCCAAGGTGGAATTGCTCTTGCGAATATGTGCCAGGAGCAGGAAACCTGTGTTGGAGGCCTTGAAGCAGGTGGTCCTCAGTGCATCGTGGACACCAATGTTTATTTATTCAGATGGCCCTTTCGCCGGGTCTCCGACGACTCGACAGAAAAACTCGTGGCCAGGCTGAGGCGTTATGGAGTCGTCGAGGCCTGGGCGGCAAGTTTGGAGGGGGTGTTTCACGCGGATATGAGAGGCGTCAATCAGCGGCTGGTGAAGGAGTGTGCCCGTTGGTCTGACCTGTTGCGTCCCTGTGGTACGATCCATCCCGGGTTGCCCGATTGGGAGGAGGATTTTCGTCACTGCGTGGACGACTGCGGAATGAAGGTTCTACGTTTGTTTCCCAATTATCACGGGTATCCGCTGGACAGCCCGGTAGTGGAAGCCTTGCTGCTTATGGCGGCCAAGCGGGGGGTGCTCATCCAAATTGTGGTGGAGATGGAAGATTCGCGGACGCAGCCGTACCTCTTCCGCGTGCCACCGGTGGATCTGGCGCCTTTGGAACGACTTCTCAAGAGAATCCCAGATGTCACCATCATGCTGCTCAACGCTCACCGGACGTGCTCGCCGACACAACTGAGGCGATGGATGGAAAGCGGACGCGTGTTTGTGGACTTGAACATGCTGGAAGGTGTAGGTGGGATCGAACGGCTTGTGGAGACTGTTCCTGTCGAGCGGGTGTGTTTCGGGTCATTCGTACCGTTGTTCTATTTCGCGGCAGCATGGCTGAAAATGAGGGAGTCGCGGCTGGCACCTGAGGTCCAGCAGACCATTGCCAGTGGTAACGCACGGCATTTGTTGGAAGGCCTGCTTACTGGCTGATCCTCGCTCGGGGAATCTCCCCTGCAGCCGGTTTTGGGGCATGGGTCTGGTTGTTGAAACATCCCAGGATCTGTAAGGATCTTTGCCGGCCGAAGGCTCGACTGATGGTAGGGGCAATTCGTGCGTTGGTCCTAAAGAAGATTGCGCCCTTGGTATCTTTCTGGTCATTACAAAAGTGGGGGTAGAACGGGTTTGACGCTCCTCACGATCGTTTCTCAATTGTCATTCATTCAGTAGAAAAAACGGATCGGTGGAATTAATGTTTGCGCACCTGGTCGGTAATGGATCGGTGGCCTGAAAGAACGTTACGGCTTTTCGTCAGGCCTTTCGTAAGAGTCTGCGGTGAATTGTAAATTCACGGTTGTGGCACTGTATATTACAGGGTTTCCCAAAATCGAAGGGAATCACGGGCGTCGGACGGCGAGGAAACTCCAACAGAGCTAATAAAAAGCGGGGACAAACCACCGGTTCACCCGAAGAGCCAGCGGTCGCTCGCGCGTGAATCTCGATTTGTTCCTCGGGTCGTTTCTCCATTTCAAATTCGTATCCCTCAGGTGGGTGGCGCGCCAGTGAGTGCACCCGATCGGGTGGATCGTTTCCGTTTATCCGTTCTCGACGTAAACTGAAATTGTGGTGGAGAAAAGGAGGCCTAAGTTGATTGTTTTTTCAAAAGAAGACAAGACATATACCTGCGCAGGCGTTGCCCGGCGGGCGCTGGCGCCATGCTCGGCTCTCGGGAAACAGCAGCTCGGCTTGGCGGCCGTTGAATAGACCCTTTGAAAACGGGGGTGGATATGGCAGGCACCATTGAGTTTTTGTGTCCCAACGGTCACCGCATCCGGTGTGGAGAAGATAGGGCAGGCAAGCCGGCCAAGTGTCCCAAGTGCAATGTGAAATTCCTCATCCCGACGCTGGAAGAAATTCGCGCTGCGCAGGGGGGCGAAAACAGCGGGGCGGCCACGTACTCACGGGACCGTACGCGGATTCAATTCCTTTGCCCCAACGGGCACCGCCTGTTTGGCTCGGCGGATTTGCAGGGGCGGCCGGGACAGTGTCCCGAATGCGGCGCCCGCTTCCGTATTCCAGTGGTGGAGGAACTTTCGGGGAACGAAGCGGAGGAAGCGATCCCGCTCAGTCTCGCGCCGGAGCCTTCACCGCATCTTGTGACGGGAACGGGATTGGGCGATTCCGCAGTTGTTCCCGACAGCGGTATTCATCTCGAGTTGTTTCCCAGTCGGTCGCCCGGGGACAGTCGATTGGAAATGCGGGGTGACTCTTCCCGTGGCGATCAGCTTGCCGGGCAGAGTTTTGGCGAGCTATTTCAGAAAGTGTGGGCCAGTCGACCCATTGCCAGCACCGTGCAAATCCGGCTGGAAGATGGGCAGATCATGACGGTGCTGAAATTCCGGCCGTTCGGTCGCAATGGCGAGTATGCAGCCTTCATCGTGGAGGATTCAGCCCTTGGAGCAGGATTGGTTGTGATCCCCTGGCAGGCCGTGCGGATGATTCACATCAGCGGTCTGAAGGAGTTCCCCTCCCAAATCTTCGGCTGAGGCCAATCATAGCGGGCAATTCCGTAATTTCTCAGAGGGAATTGGCCTGAAAAGCCGTGTTTCCTGCTTGGAACTTCCGCTATTTCCAGGCGCGATGTGGGAAGCGCTGGAGAGATTGTTTTCCCTGGTCTGAAAGCAACTTCCCATTTGGCCCGAACCTCTCCGCACATTTCCGCGCCGAACGCCGCTCAAAACGCTCATTCCCGCTACTTGGATCAGACCAGGCGAGCGTCTTGGGTGTCAGGAAAAAGGTTTTCGAGCTGACCGCACTGTGCTTCACGCATCACCGGTTTTTGCAAGCACCTATGAGAGTGCAAAAGCGCAATGTGGTGGAAGGGCAATTCATGAATTGCCCCTACGTGCAAAGGGAAATGAACAAAGCAGGCAGAGCTCGGCCAATCAATTGGATTGCCGAATGTCGGGACGTGGATCCGACGAACAGGTCACTCCGGGCTGGATTGCCCTGCTGTGGAAGGGCTTGTCGAGGTTCTCGCCCCATTCCAGCATCGGACGAAAAGTGGCAATGAGTGAGCTCCACAGTTGTGGAATTTGCTGGTGCGCGAGGTCAAAATAAATGGCTGGGCCTGGACGGTTTGCCGTTGTCGCGGGCTTGCCCGAGATATGAGGATGGGAAAGACGACAGGCATAGAAAAAAGGATTTTCTAAATGTAATGAATGCGCAATAGGAGGTCCAAAATCCTACGCGAATGGGTATGGTGGGCCTGAGCATTTAATCCTTTGAGTGGCCAATATGTCCGATCTTGTGCGGGTACTGGGAACATCCCCTCCATCAACACTTGCCTCGGGAAATTCCGTGGCGCCGACTCCCCTTCAACGGGAAACACTCCACGGGCCGCCGAAACCCTCGGACGTTCTGCACGCGGTGCGGCGGCGATGGTGGCTGATCTTGATTATGGGAGTGCTGGCGAGCGCGGGGGTCATGGTCTTCGCCTGGCGGACAATTCCCGTTGAATACACGGCCACGGCGTGGTTGCAGGTTTCCCTCGAGAGGCCGCGCGTCCTTTTTGACACGAAAGATGATGATCCGCTGCTTCGGAACCGTCAAACGCAGACAACGCTTGTCACGAGCAATCGGGTGCTGACGGCGGCACTGCAGAGGCCGGGCATCAGTCAGCTCCCCTATATTCGCAACCAGGTCGATCCCATCATGTGGTTGCGACGCAATCTGCGGGTACGATTCGCCGATCAGGCGGAGATTCTGGAAATTAGTATGACGGGCGGTGATCCGGAGCAAATCGCTGCGATCGTCAACGCCGTAAAAGACGCTTACATGAGCGAAGTGGGAGACGTCAGTCGTAACTATGCCTTGGAGCGGAAAAAATTGCTGGAGGCCAATTACGCACAGACTCTCGAACTCGTCAAAAAACGGGACCAGCGCTACCGTGAACTGGCCAATGCAGTGGGAAGCGCCGATTCGGAGGTTGCCCGCAAGAAAGCACTCACCGCGCTGGAGACGCTGGCGGACCATCGTAAACATGTCAACGAATTACGGCAGCAAATCAGTGGTTTGGAACGCCGGATTGCCATTTTGCAGAGTCGGCTCCGTTATATGGAAGAACACCGGCCACAGACTTCGGAAGAAGAGCGGCGTCAGCGGGATGAGGCAGTCATTCAGCAGATCGTGGAAAACGCCCTGCGAGCGGATCCCTGGATCGCAGCGGCACAGGCCCGTTTGAGTTATCTGGAGACACGCTGGTTTGAAGAGCGGCAAAGGGCGGCGCAGGGGGAAAAAGCCCCCAGTGCGCAGCGAATCCAGGAAGAAATGGAGACCCTGCGAAAAGGTCTCGAGCAGCGTCGGGCGGAATTGACGCCGCAACTCGTGGAATTTGCGCGAGAGCAACTGGCCAAAGGGCGGGCGGTGGCGCCGCCGACCGAAACGGAACAGATTCAGGCCGAGATTGCCCAGGCAGAATTGGAAAAAGCGGTCCTCGAAGACGAGCTGAAGGTGGCCCTGGAGCAGTTTGAAAAGGAAGCGGCGGAGGCCGAGCAACTCGGCAAGTACTCTGCCGATCTGGAGGCGGAACGGGCGGAAGTGGAGCGACTCAAAGCCATTGCTGCCCGCATGGGGGACGAGCTGGAGCGGTGGAATATCGAACTGGCCGCCCCTCCGCGGGTAAGGGTTTTGGAGGAAGCCAGCACGCCCCGGATCAGCAACATCAACGACAAGTATCGGTTGGTTTCATTCCTGGGACTGATGGCATTTCTCGGAACCGGGGCCGCCGTGGTGCTTCTCGATTTTTTCCTCAGACCGGTGAGTTCCGCCTATCAGATTTCCTACGGTTTGGGATTACCGGTGCTTGGAGACTTGCCGCTCATTGAACGGCCTATCACGCGGTGGATCAGCCGCAACGGGCACATGGCCGAGACGATGCGGTCTGTCCTGATTGAGTCAGTGGACCAGTTGCGGACGATTCTGCTCCATCGCGCGGAGCGTCAGGGGCTAAAAGTGGTGCTGGTGACAAGTGCGCTGGCCCGGGAGGGAAAGACGACGTTGGTCGCGCAGCTTGCGACGAGTCTGGCGCGGGCGGGACGCCGCGTGGTGGTGGTGGATGGGGATCTCCGCCGCCCACGCCTCCACCGACTGTTCCGCTGTCCGCTCTCGCCCGGCTTGAGTGAACTGGCGAAGAATCTGGCCCGGCCGGAGGAGATTGTTCGGAACGCAGAAATTGAAAATCTGTACGTTGTGACGGCCGGACACTGCGACGGGGAGGTCCTGGAAGCGGTGTCGCAGGGGAAGCTGGACCGCTTTTTGCAGTCGCTTCGCGATCAATGCGACCTCGTGCTGGTGGATTCCAGCCCGATTTTGACCACCGCTGACGCCCTCATTCTGGCCCATGTGGCGGACAGTGTGGTCCTCTCGGTTATTCAGGACAAGAGCCGGCTCCCGCGGGTATTCGAAGCCGTGCAGCGATTGCGCAGCGTCGATCTTCCCCTTTTGGGAATCGTTCTCCACGGGACGGCTCCCAGCAGATATCGCAGCTACTACCGTTCCTACACGATCGACGTTGAATCACGGGCGGCCGAGTGATCTCGCGGGTGGATTCTGGATACTGCGTTGTTCCGGCAGGGTTCGAATCAATGGGCGTTGAGCGGGATCGTTTGAAACACCAGCCGAAGTGATGGTCTCGGTTAGGAAAAAGAGAGGATCGCTGGAACGGTGCTAGGGGAGGTGCCTGATGGTGCGGAATTGGTCCATCCTGGTGGGATCGCTGCTTGCCCTGGTGTGCGGAGGGAATGCGTTCCTGGCTAACGCAGGGGAGGACGGTCGCTGGAATGTCGTGCTCTTTGTGGTGGACGATCTGGGTTGGGCCGATTTGGGCTGTTACGGCAGCCAGTTTTACGAGACGCCTCACGTGGATCGTCTGGCAGCGGAAGGCATGCGGTTTCTCGATGCCTACGCTGCGTGCCAGGTGTGCTCGCCGACCCGGGCGGCGATCATGACCGGCAAATGGCCGCAGCGCGTGGGAATCACGGATTACATCGGCGCTCCACAGCCGGGGGCCTGGAAACGGAACACGCGGCTTTTGCCTGCGCCCTATCAAACGGCGCTGCCTCTGGAAGAGGTGACATTTGCGGAGGTCCTTAAACAGCGAGGATATGCCACGTTTTTTGCAGGTAAGTGGCATCTTGGGCCGGAAGGTCACTGGCCGGAAAATCAGGGTTTCGACATCAACATGGGTGGCACGGGGCAGGGCGGGCCATATGGCGGAAACAAATACTTTTCCCCTTATGGCAATCCGCGGCTCCCCGATGGCCCACCGGGAGAGCATTTGCCGGATCGGCTGGCCACCGAAACGGCGAAGTTCATTGAACAGCATAAAGAGGGACCATTTCTGGCAGTCCTCTGCTTTTACTCGGTGCACACGCCGTTGATGGCGCGGGAGGACCTCCGCCAAAAGTATGAAGAGAAAAGAAAGCGGCTCGGGCTCGTGGAAAAATTCGGGCAGGAAGGCCCACGCGAAGTGCGACTGGTCCAGGAACATCCTGTTTATGCCGCAATGGTGGAGGCTATGGACCAGGCGGTGGGGAAGGTCCTTCGCAAGCTCGACGAACTTGGGCTGGCGGAAAAGACGGTTGTTATGTTCACCAGCGATAACGGAGGGCTTTCCACCAGCGAGGGGTGGCCAACATCCAATCTTCCCTTGCGGGCAGGCAAAGGATGGATCTACGAAGGGGGGATTCGCGTTCCTTTCATTGTGCGGTGGCCAGGGGTGGTTCCCGCCGGCACGATTTGCACCACTCCCGTGTGCAGCGTGGATATTTTCCCGACGATTGTTGAGCTTTCCGGGGAAGATCCCGCCAGGTATAAGGTGGATGGTCTGAGCCTGGTGCCTCTTTTCCGCAATCGGACGTTTCCTGCGGACCGGCCGCTGTTCTGGCACTATCCCCATTATGGCAACCAGGGCGGAGCCCCCAGCGCGGCGGTGCGGAGGGGTCCCTGGAAGCTCATTCACTGGTATGAAGACGATTCCTGGGAACTGTATAACTTGGAAGACGATATCGGGGAGAATCGCAATCTGGCCGGTCAGTATCCAGAAAAAGTCGCAGAACTGAAAAAGCTCCTGCAAGACTGGCTGGTCGATGTGGGAGCGCGATATCCCACGGCGAATCCGAATTATGATCCCACAAAACCCGACGGGCGAGTGGCCCACCGTCGCTGATGGCAATCGCCGGATATGCCTCGACTGACCAAGTCTCAAGCTGATAAAAAAATGATGATGCCCGACTGGGGAATGACACGGGGATATAAGGTCCTTTCCATACTGCGTGGCCTGGGTGGTTTCTGGATTGCCGCCTTTATTGTGGTGGCAGGGGCCATTGTCGAGGGGTACTGGAGTTTTCGATGGCAATCCAGCGATGCCGAACTGGCCCTCAACCCCCTGGCCCAGGCTGTGGAACAGGTTCCCCTTTCCATCGACGTCTGGAAGGCCAGCGAATTGGTTCCGCCAGACCCGCGGGTGGTCGAAATCAGCGGAGCCCGAGCGCTATTCAACACCACCTATCGCGATCAAACGCAAGGGGATTCCGTGACCGTCTATCTCCTTGCGGGGTGGTCTCGGGATATTGCGGTCCACACTCCGGACGCGTGTTATCCCGGCGCCGGGTTCGTAATGGAAACATCTCCCCAGCCATTCACGATCACCTATTCTGCGCAAGAGTCCGGGGGGGCAACTCACCGGGCTGAATTCATGACCGCGGTTTTCACCAAAAGCGAGCCCACCGGGGTGACGCGGTTGCGGGTGTTCTGGAGCTGGAATGATGGGCGTGGTTGGCGGGCGCCCCGTTTTCCGCGATGGACTTACGGCGGACGCCGTCCGCTCGTCAAACTCTACCTGGTGGCGGAATCACCACTGGGTCGATTACCCCATGAGAGTCCGGCCTTGCGATTTGGTGCGGTCCTGTTACCGGTTCTCGATGCCCGACTGCAGGCGGCCTTTTCCAGCGGGATGCTCGCACACAACGTTGGCAACGCCAAACCACAAATTGGCAGAGCTCCGCTGCGGGATCCCGTTGCTTGCGGACAGCTCAAAAGTCGAAGCGCTTTTTCTGACCTTGCCAGGTGAGTTCGATCCAGTCCACCTCGGCTTCCCGACAGCCCTCCGGCAGGTAGATTCGCACAATACCGATGGATTGTGTCCAGGGAACTTCCACGACCACAGTTTGCGGTCCCGCGGAAGTCATCTCATATGGCACGGGAGCCGGCCGTTCTCCGGAGGGAGGAAGCCACTCCACTTTGCCCGCACTTTTATCCTGGTGGGTGCCGTCGGTTCGCAGGACTTTGAGGTGAAACGCGACCTGCAATGGGCCATGCTGCCGCCCGACCGAGAATCCCAGAAACGGTGAACCGGCCGTGGCCGTCAAATGGAGCTTTCCATCACGGATTTCCGCCTGGCAGTTGCGGGCCTTCCAGCCGAGGAGCGGGTCCTGGGTGGCCACGTCTCCGCGATAGTCCGGGTTCTGGCGCGGAATAACCGCCTCGGTGTCCGCCAGGTACTTTTCGAGTTTGACGCGGAGAGCGTTCACGCGTTCCGGATACTTGTCGGCCAGATTGTGACTTTCCCCGATATCCTCAGCGAGGTTGTACAGCTCAAATCGATCGGTTCCGTCGGGGTTTGCGGCAAAGAACCGAATGAGTTTCCAATCCCCCTCTCTCAAATAGGCGGACGGCAGAAAACCGGGGATGTTTCGGGCCTGATTTTCACTGCCATGGGGAAAATGGCAAAAGACTTCCTTTCGCGGAGCGCCTTTACCCTCCAAAGCGGCAACCTGCGAGATTCCATCCACGCGGTAACCGGAGTGATCGATACCACACATTTCCAGGATGGTGGGGAAGAAATCGACGCTGCTGAAGAGACTGTCGGTGACGGTGCCGGGTTGGGTATGGCCGGGCCAGATTACAATGAGGGGCACGCGAGTGCCGCCTTCATAAATGGAGGCTTTTCCGCTTCGCAGCGGCAGGTTGCTGGTTGCCGGGATATCAGCATATCCCGGTGGTTGGGTTTCCACACCACGGTTGTTCTCCCGACGCGGTGGATAGGCGAAGCCGCCGTTATCGGAGAAGAAGATGATGATCGTTTGGTCGGCCAGCCCGCATTCGTCAATGGCTGCTACAATTCGTCCCACCGCGTCGTCGAGGCTCTTCACCATCGCCGCATACACCGGATTGCGCTGGGGAGAATTGGGATCGGCTTTCTGCCGAAAATATTCCACAAGTTCTGGTTTGGCGCTCCAGGGACTGTGGACGGAGAAACACCAGTAATTGAGGTAAAACGGGCGGTCTTTGTTGTTGCGGATGAATCGGGCGGCTTCTGCCGACATGCGATCCTCGATGTGCTCTCCCGGTGCGCCCTGGATCGCGGGGTCTTTGATGAATCTCCACGGGGCGAGATAACCACCGCCCGGGCCGGGAACCTGCGGCGTATGCGGAAAATCAAATTGAAACCCCTGATCCTTGGGCTCGTATGGTCCGCTGTGGCCAAGATGCCATTTGCCAAAGTGCGCCGTCACGTAGCCAGCGTCGCGAAGCACCTCTGCCAGGGTGGTGTACTCCGGCTTCAGCCGGGTGAGGCTGTTTGCCACCTGCACACGAACATGGGGTTGTGGTGCAGTGAGACCTTTCTCAAGAATTTCTTGGGGCAGGTGGCACACCGGTGCCGTGATCCCGATTCGGGCGGGGTAAAGACCGGTAAGAATGCTGGCGCGAGTGGGCGAACAGAGCGGATTGGCAGCATACGCCTGGGTGAAACGCAGTCCCCGCGCAGCCAGACGGTCGATGTTGGGCGTTTCGTGGTAGGTGCTCCCATAAACCCCAAGATCACGCCAGCCCAGATCATCGGCGAGAATGAACACCACGTTGGGACGACGAGAACTGGGCGGTGGTGTTGGGCTTTCAGCACTTGCCGCCAGTAAGTGGCTAACGCTCAACAGGGTCACAGAAAAAATCATTATGCGATTCATAATGGTGCCTCCCCAAGATGGACGTTGCCTTCCAATTGCCCTCGGCGAGAGGTTCTGTGCATCTCCCCCGGTAAAATACTTTAAACCGACGTGCGATGCCAGCAGGCGTGACCCATTCCCACTTTTTGCATTGGCCTACGAGAAGCTAAAGCGTCGCTGAGCGATAGGGGTAATTCATCAATTGCCCCTAACAATTGAAAGAGAATTGAAGTAAGCAGACGAAGATCGATTCGTGAATTGGACTACCCGACGTGGGAATGCGGACCTGACAGGCAGGTCGCTCCGAGCTGAATTTGACTCCCGCCGAAGGTCGCGGCGAGGTCTGAGGGCCTCACTCGCGGCAAAGCGAAAGCGGTGATGACTCAGCCGGTAGCGCGCTGTCGAATGGTTCTTCGCATTTCCATCAATGAGCAGAAGGGAACCCATGTTATCATCTTACGATGCCATTTTGCTCGTCTCTTTTGGCGGGCCGGAACGTGCTGAGGACGTGATGCCGTTCTTAAGGAACGTCGCCCAGGGAAGGAACATTCCCGAGGCCCGTTTGCAAGAGGTTGCCGAGCATTATTATCACTTTGGCGGCCGAAGTCCCATCAACGACCATTGTCGGGCCCTCAAGAAGGCCCTGGAGGACGAACTCAGTCGGCGGGGTTATCGGCTGCCGGTTTACTGGGGCAACCGGAACTGGCATCCGTTTTTGAAGGATGTGATCGATGAGATGGTAAGAAACGGCGTCCGGCGGGCCCTGGCGGTGGTTACCTCGGTATTTGGTTCATACTCCAGTTGTCGGCGATACCTGGAGGATCTGACCAAAGCGCGGAAAGCCTGTGGCGCTGCCACGCTGGAAATTGATCGCCTGCGGTTGCCGTTCAATCATCCTGGCTTTGTGGCGGCGATGACGGATCGAGTTCAGGAGGCACGCGAAGCGGCAAGAAACGCGGGATTTGCGTCAGTCCATCTTGTCTTTACCGCCCACAGCATCCCGGTGGCGATGGCTGCCGGATCGCCGTATGTGGCCCAGTTTGAGGAAGCGAGCCGTCTGGTGGCCGAGGCCGCTGGCTTCACGGCGTGGCGGCTCGCGTATCAGAGTCGGAGTGGACCGCCGCACGTTCCCTGGTTGGAGCCCGATATCCTCGATGTGCTTCGTTCGATGGCTGAGACGGAGCGAGATGGCGCCGTCCTGGTGGCCCCCATCGGCTTTCTTTCCGATCATGTGGAGGTGCTGTACGACCTCGATGTGGAGGCAGCCGCTTTGGCGAGGGAATTGGGGATCGGTTTTTTCCGTGCTGGAACGGTGGGAACCCATCCCGCTTTTGTGGCCGGTCTTTGCGAGATGATTGAAGAGCGTTTGAACGGACGGCCGGAAAGGCGGGCTATCGGGCGATTGCCTGCCTGTGCGGATGTGTGTCCGGTGGACTGTTGTCCTCCAAGTTGAAGCGTCAGGAACGCCATCACCCGCGCATGAGGCTGGGAATTATCGCTTGATGAGCTCAGGGTGTTCGCGGTAGAACGCCAGCACCTCTCTTCGCACATCGGCAAGATAGCGTGCATTCTTCTCCATGAGCGCGGCAATGAATTGTCGGAAAAGTTCAAAAACAGGGCTGGCGAACCAGTCGGCAAGATTGTCACTGTTGGTCGCCTGAGTTTCGGTGCCATTTTCGGGCAATCGCACCAGGAAGTTGTCAGCCAGGGGGTCCCACTCGAAACGGAAACTCTTGGGGACAAACGGAGCGCGACATTCAAGCCTGGCCACCCGGCGACGGACGCGGTAACCCCTGTGCGCGCTGAAATCCACGTGGATGAATGCCAGGAGTCCCACCCGATCGAGATCATCCCGGGCGACACCCAGCGGTGGGTGCAAGAGGATTTCAGTCAGTTCTTGAAGTGTATCCGCGTGAAGGCAGGAAGCGATTCTGCGCTGGCTGCCGATGAGCCGGAAATAATCGGCCACAGATCGCCCCCAAAGATAGCCGTACCAATTTCCGTCGCCGATCTCGTGGACGAGAAAGCACTCGGGCGTTGCGGGAGAGACCTGGAGGGCCTGCCGAACGACGCTCGGGCTGTCAACGGTGATAATCTTTACACCCGGGGGTAGAAGATTGAGAAAGGCAGCCAAAAGCGTGGTTTTCCCCGCACCGCCAGGTCGGGCTGCCGTCAGTAGCGAGGCCCCCTGTGCAAGCGCGTACATGACGGTGGCCGCCATATCCGCGGACAGCGTTTCCGCCTCAATCAAATCGACCACGGTGAGCATCCGCCCACCCCGCTGATTGAGGTCCTCAAGTTGCTGGACGTTCCGTTGTTCCAGGTCCGGGAGCATCGGATCGTGCGTTGGTGAGATCCTCCGTGCCAGTGGAGTCAGGGGCCCGGAATGCGGGCCGTGTGGTTTTACTTTTAATTATCGGCCGAAGGTAGCCTGCTGGTTCGATGGGGAGGTGGGGGTGGGTGCGCCCTGGGCCTTGTTGGTGTCTCTTTTCCCCTCTTCTTTTTTGAGAGCGGCAGCAACAAAATTGATCACCGCCTGTCGGGAAGGATACCCCACCATCCTCTGCCCCTGAAAGCCATTTTCCGTGGGATGGAACACAAAAAGCTGCGGAATGGGCCCGCCTTCAGTAAGTTTCTGCGCAAGCTCTGGCTCTTCGTCATAGTCAACAAGGGCCAGCACGGCCTTTTTGAAAATTCCCGCCTGCTGTAAACCGGGAACGCCCTCTTTTTCCAACCTCTGGCAGGCTGGGCACCACTTGGCTCCCACCACGACGACAAGAGGTCGGTTGGATTGCCGAGCCTCGTGGTACGCGGTGGCGTAGGCCTGCGGCTGGACGCTATTCTGACTGGCCGGAGAAGTGGCATCGGAAGCCAAGACGGTAAGCGGCAGCAGGCAGAACAGGTAGGAAAACGCCATGGGTCACTCCTTCCCTAGCTGAAAAAACGGAAACGGTTGTCCTCGGGGCGACAAAGGCATGGCACAATGCGCCTTCACGCCCGCGTGCCGATAGAACCCCTCCCGGAGAATGGCCCCGAGGGGGCAGAAAGCCTCAGCACGGGAGAAATCCGTTTCGGAGAGAAATGGTCAGGTGGGCTCCTTGCCTTTCCGCGTGCCCGCGGCCTTGACCCGGGCAAAGATTGCGAAAGTCGTCAGTGTAATCGCTAAAGCTTGCGCAACAAGTAGACCCTTCGTGATTTAGCCAAATTTTTAAGATTTTTTCGCTCTCAAGTGGGGGTCAATGGTGTTCATAAGGGGAGCCAGGCAAACGGCAAAAGGAGTGGCCCAAATCTTTTCCGGAGAGAGCCCGGGCGTTTGACGAAGCCGGGTAAGGCTGCCTCGTCGCGGGGTTGCGCACGGTGCTGTCAGGGAGGCCAGCAGGAGCAAGAGCGTGGTCGTGCCGACGCGGCGCAATCCTCGCTTGCGTGTTGTTTCGGTCTGGCTGCGTTCCGGGTAAAATAAAAGTGGGGTGAAAGAGTATCCGAAAGGAGGAATAGTTCCGGAGGATAGCCCCATGAACCGCGCTGCCCAGTTGCGAGAGAGACTCCTTATGCGCCGACTTCGGCGCGGGGCGGCTGCTACTTTGGACTATGTCCTTCTCATAGGGGTGATTTTGCCGGCGGCGGCATTTACAATGTGGGCAGGACCCCGGATCATTCGGCTGGCCTACGAAATGGTCTATGTCCTCCTTGTGTGGCCTTTCATGTGACTTGTCGATACGGGGATGGTAGCGCCTCACGGCGTTTTCGGTAACAGAGAAGAGTTGAGTAAGGGAGAGGTGACGAGATGAGCAAGGCGAGTCTGTGGCAACTGCTGAAACGGATCCACTCCGATGATCGCGGAGCGGTGAGCCTGGAGACCATCCTAATCATCGGCGCGATCGCTCTGCCGATCCTGATCTTCCTGATTCGAGTGGGTTGGCCGAGAATCAAGGGCTACTTCAATCAGGGACTTCAGGACCTTGAGGCGGAGCGGGCGAATGCGATCCAGTGAAGCGTTTGCTGGAGTTGCGAGGACTGCCTGCCGCGGGTGAGTGAGGGACACTGAGTGTGGTCTATATCCTTTTATTGTTCCTCACGGCGGCGGTTGTCTCAGACGTCCGAACGAGAAGGATTTTCAACTGGATCACGTACCCCGGCATATTGGCAGGGTTGCTTTTGAACGGCCTGGGCGATTTGGCCTTGATGGCTGGTTGGGCGAGTCCGAGCTGGATGCAAATGTGGGGCGTGATCGGGCTGGGGCAGGCCGTGACAGGATTTTTGGCCTGTGGCCTGGTGATGGTGGCCTGCTACGTCTTCTTCCGAATCGGCGGGGGAGACGTCAAGCTGATAGCGATGATGGGGGCTTATTTGGGACCCGAGGACGGGATCATCGCCATGCTTTGGACGTTTGTGGTTGGTGCGTGTGTCGCGCTGAGTGTCCTGGTGTGGCGGGTCGGGCCCGTCCGATTGCTGATGCACCTGGGGCGCAGGCTGATGGGGTGGTTGCGGGTGGGGTATTGGGGTGCATTGACGCCGGAAGAACAGAAGGCCTTAGAACCCACTCTGTTTTTGGCCCCAAGCGCCTGGTTGGCCGTCGTCATCGTGCATTTCAGGGTGGTGGAGCGGCTGCTTGGCCAGCCATGACATAAAAGGACGAAACAAACGGCGGGCGGTCGCTTCTTCCCCCGTGGAACAGAGAGAGGCGCACCATGTGGCGTGCGGTTGTGCTTGCGTCCTGGCCGTGGGCGCTGACGCTGGTCGGAGCGATCTTGGCGGCGGTTGTGCTGCTCCGCTGGAGCGGATCCGGCAGGATCTCCTTTCGCTGGACCCGATTTGCTGAACTTGTCCGCGATGATGCGGGCGCTGTGCAGAGCCTCAGTTTTGTGCTCACTCTGCCGATTTTTGTTCTCCTCATGCTTTTTATCGTGCAGGTGAGCCAGATCATGATCGGGACCGTCGTCGTCCATTATGCGGCGTTTGCCGCGGCACGGGCGGCGCAGGTCTGGATTCCAGCTCGGGTGGGCGATATCGAGTTGGAAAACTGCATTGGACCGGGCTATTACCCAGATCCCACGGCAGAACAGATTTTGCCTATTGTGGATCCTTCTGACCCCAACTATGGGCCGACGTCGGGCGGCATGACGTTCATCATTCCGTACGATCCTGACAGTCCCAAGTGGCAGAAGATCGTCACCGCGGCCGTGCTCGCGCTGATGCCCATCTGCCCGTCCCGGGATCTTGGGCTCTCCGTGCCACCCTCTGCTGCTGCGGCGGCACAACTGGTGCGGCAGGCGTATTTGCAGAATGTTCCTAACGCCAGCGGTATTCCCCGGGTGCCCCAACGTCTGGAAAACAAGCTGGCCTATGCCCTGCTGGCGACGGAAGTGGAGTTGCGGTTTTTCCACTCCAATCGGGAACCGCCACTCGTGCCCTATTATCTGGAAGATGACATTTACCAGTTTCGGCCGAACGAACTGGGATTTCAGGATACGGTTACCGTCACGGTCACGCACCACATGGCGCTGCTCCCCGGGCCGGGCAGGTTTTTGGCCCGCGCAGTACGGCGCCCTGACGGCCTGCCTGACAAAGTGGCCCAGGAGATCGAAGTCCGCAACGGCATTGCCACGTACCCGCTGCGGGCGTCCATCACCTTGGGACACGAAGGCGAAAAATCGGTGATTCCTTATACATATTGGCTTTCAAGCATGTTTTGACAGAATCCTTCAGGCTGCTCGGTGCTCCGGGGCATCGGGGAATGTGAACCCGTCGTGTGACCGAAGTAGAATGGGTGCCGGTGGACTGGCAGGGGATGTTCCCGCCGGGTGCGCATGACTGGGGAGAGAGACCGGCGATGCGACCGATTGCCGAGAGAATCCGACGACTACCGAGGGACGACTCCGGCGCGATGAGCGTCGTGGCCGTCTTTGCGGTTCTGCTGTTAACTATTCTGCTGGGAATGGTCATGAACGTGGGGCGGGCGGTGGATCACAAGATGCGGCTGCAAAATGCCGCGGATGCTGTTGCCTATTCGGGCGGGGTGGTCATTGCCCGCGGAATGAATGCGCTCGCCTTCAGTAATCATCTCCTGTGTGATGTGTTTGCCTTGACCGCGTTCATGCGGGAGGCTCGGGATCGCAATGCAGAACAGTTTGTGCCTGCCATCCTCGAGATGTGGAATCAGGAAGCGCCGGTTTTTGCCCAGTCGAATTTTCCCAAGTTCGTTCCGTTGGCGACAGCCATCCCCGCGAAAACGCCATTGGAGCAGGCCCTTGTGACGGCCTACAGTGAATGGGCTGCCGCTGCCAGCCAGCAGATTCTGCCCACCCTGGAATTCATCCTCAGCCAGGAACTCATTCCGGAATATGAGCGGGCGGTCGTGGCCGCGTTCCCGGATATTGCCCAGCAGGCTGCCATGGAGGTGGCGCGACGTAACGGCCGACCGGACTTCGGCCGGGGTGAAATGCTGGGCGTCCTCTGGCGAACCAACGTGACTCCCGTCGGCGGGGCAGGGGAACTTTACGAGCGGACGCTACCGGTCGTGGATCCGGTCATGGACCAGTATCCTAATCAGGCGGACTATTTCAATACGGCGCGGAGTCAGCGGCAGCGGCTCGCTCGGCATTATCTGGATATGTGGAACGATCGGGCGAAGCTGTTTTTCGACCGAGAAGCCAAGATGAGCCAGTTCGGCAGACTCTGGCGCAACTTCACGTGTGGGCAGTTAGAGAGGCTGCTCAATGAATATCCCGCCAGCAATCTGCCGTTCGTTATCCGCACACCCGGCGATGAAATTGTGGATCCCAACGCCCATCTGGATCAGTACTTCACGTTCGTGGGAGTGGCGTATTGGCGACCCATGCGTCCCATCTTGCCGGGGCTGTTTGGTCATCCCCTGAGCAGTGACACCATCGCCTTTGCGCAGGTGCGGGTGTTCGTTCCCCGGCGGCGGTTGGTGTGGGAGTATTTCGTGCCGGGGCGGCAAACCGATCCTCTGGGAGGCGTGCCGGGCGATTTTGCCGAATTGCCCGTGGAGGATACTTCCCCACCCGGGGAAGAAGAAAATGTCGAGGGCACCTGGCAGGTTGTTCGCGAGGATGTGCCCACCCACTGGGACCTTCTCAATCAGCACTGGACGTGTACTTTGCAGCCGGCGACGGTGTGGAGTCTGCCGGCTATTCTGCAGACTCCGCCTCCTTTACCGGAATTTGCCGGCTGGAACTTGCGGTTGCCTTCACTTCCAGGTTGGACGGCCGCTGATATCCAGAAGATCAGTCCGCACTGAAAAATGCCCTCGGGTTGACCGTCTGGGCGTACATAAGGCGGTGTGTGTATGTGTATGCGACACGGTGTAACAAAGTCCGAAGCGACAGGCCAGAACGGCCCTCAGTTCGACGCTCCTCGGATTCCGCAGGGCGCGTTGGGGATGAGCAGGCGACGATCAGACCGTTGTGGACTGGCTCCGCTGGAGCTGGTGATCGCTATTCCCCTTTTCCTGTTCATGATGGCTTTGATGATCAATTTTGGGACGGTCGCGGCATGGCGGGTGCGGTCGCTGGCCGTGGCGCGGCATATGGTAGGGGCGAGCCGTCATCCGCGGAATCTCGCACTGGCGCCGCGGCCTGAGTACTGGCCGACAAACGCCGGTCTGGGAAGCGGAGGGGACGCCGACGCTCCCGTGCTGGATGATCCACGTGTCAATCTGCCGGTGGCGCGAGGTCCGAGATTGGGGAGTTTCGTGGTCAATCCCCTGCTCCTGGATCCGACACGGGGGTTTCGTCGGGGGTCTTCCGATTTGTCGCGGGATTTTCCGTTACTTCCCACGCTCGGGCCGTACGAACTTCGGTCCAGGGCTCCGCTGCTGGACAATTGCTGGCAGTACCATCAGATGTCGCTTCCCCAGCACTGGCATGATCACTGGGCCCATCGCGTGACGGCCCTCTACCAGTTGCCCACGGCGGGGGGAAACTATCTGGCGATGTACGTCCAGGCAGCTCTGGCGATTCTCAGCATGCCGGAACGTCCTGCCCTGTTGATTCTTGATCGCGATCCCGAATTTCCCGCTTATGCCCAAAGATTTGGCTGGCGCGGAGGCGGCTCACCCGACTTTCACCCGCGGTTGAGTTCCTTTTGTACCACCGATCTGACCGTAGCCCAGGATGAAGTCGAAAGGCTGCTGGATCGCATCGGAGGTGTGCGTCCGCAGCAGGGGCCACCGCGTGTCAACCATGTGCCTTCTCTGGCCGAGCGGATGGCCTCCGCGTACATCGCCCTTTACCAGAGTGTCATTCAGGAATTGAACAACCAGCTTAACGCTGTTCCCCCGCCTCCCCCGGGTCAGATTGCGGCCATCCAGGCGGAAATTGCCCAGTTGCAGCAATGGGTGAGCACTCTTGATACCTTTCGTCAGAGTTTGCAAAATCATGGCCGCCGATGATCCTCAAACGGGAATTCCTTTCCCTGAAACGACCGCCGGTCGGGATGCCGGGCACGGGGAGCGCACGCAAACGTGGTTTGGCGGGGGACCGTCCAAGTCGCGTCGCATTAAGACGTTCGGCGAGCTGGCGCGACAGATGACCGATTGGACTTCCCGGCTTCTGGTGACTTTTCTGATTCTGGCTGCCGGGTTGAGTTTCGGCCTGCAGGTCATGGAGTGGTGGCGGGAATCGCCAGTCCCGGCGACTTCCTCAAAAAGTAGTGACCTTGCGATAACGCCGGGTCAAACGTTGGCTGGACGGGACGGGGACAGCATCCGGGTCAGCACAGAGCAGGGTCATCTGAACGTCATCACGATCACCGGCAGCCAGGCGGAAGCCTGCCGAAAAGCAGAAGAAGTATGTGTGGCTGTATCGGAGACGCTGGCCCTACCCCAGACACCGCTGAGTCCCGAGGAACAACGCCTGTTGGAACGGCTCGCGACAGCAGCCCCGGTGCGGTCGTTGCCCGACGGCACGCGGGTTTTCCGTTACCCGGGCGATTTTCTTATGTGGGCGATCGTAAAACCGGGCACTTCGTCGAAGCCGAAGCCGGTGGAGAATCAAGTGGACGCACGGCGTGGGGCGGACAGTGGTGATTCTTCGGGAAGTGACTCTGATCCGCACGGTGCGAAGGGGCCTTCCCGCGTGACAGAGCGGGTGATTGGGTGGGCGGTGCTGATGCAGGCCGGCGGGAATCTCTGGTCTCTCTATGTTCTTTCCCCCACGCAATCCGAAAGGATGGTGGCCACTGCTGCAGGGAAATCTTCCGACGAGAATATGCCCGAGCCCTTGAGCGAGCTTCCCGACGGGGCTCGATGGGTGGCTCGATTTGGGTTTTCTTCGGAAAACTGGGTGGGAATTTTCGAGGAGACCGTTGCCGGAAAGGCAGTCACCTGGCCCCTGTGGCTTGATCAGCAGTTATCGCGCGATGGGTGGAAAGCAGTGGGCCGGTGGAACAGCTCCGGTCATGAGAGTTGGAAAAGGTATGTGCGAAGCGGCGATGCTTCGGGAGAGGAGCATCTGACGGTACGGCTTCGCACCGTGCCCGGGGAAGCATCGCGCGGAGTTCTGGTTTACCTGCGCCACAGCGCTGCACCACCTGACGGTGACTGAACAGATTTTTTCAGAACTCTATCGTGAAAGATTCTTTGAAGAGAAAAACGTCGCAAAGAACCTTTGCGGCTTGGCGTCATAGCGGGTGGAGCCGACATCAAACGGGGCATTACAATAAAGTGGCAGGGGCCTGTCTGTGGTCAGGATTTGAAGTGTTCATACTCCCGGAGAAAGACACGCTTCCATGAAAGGTATTCAAGGACTCATTCTCGGCCTGGGTGTCGGGTTGGCTGCGGCTCTTTTCAACTGGGCTTACATGACTCGGGCAACGGGCGATATTGAGGCAGTTGCATTTGTCGGAATTGCCCCCAACAAGGACCTGGATATTGGTCATGTCCTGGCGGAGGAGGACCTTGTACCGGTCGCGATTCCTCCTCTTCCTGCGCGACGGCTCAAGGATTTTGCTTATCTCTACGCGGATCGCGCGAGCATCATCGGACTCCGCGTGACGCGTCCTGTCCCCGGCGGCTCTCTTTTGCTTCAGGATGATCTCCGCCCGCCGCCGCCGCGTCTTCGGTTCGGCGGTCAACCGGCCGGGAACACCGAGGAGATTGCGATGTTTATTCCCATCGATACCCGCACGATTGTGCCGAGCTTGATCGAGCCGGGAGACATGGTTTCTTTCATCGTGTCTGCACCGACACCGATTCCTGGTGCAAATCCCCTTCCCGGTGGAAATTCCCCAGCGCCGGCGACCGATGCAGGAGGCGGGCCGCAGGTCATTGGCAAATTCAAGGTGCTGGCGGTGGGTAACCGGCTGACGAGCGTCGAAGCCCATCGGGCGTACCAGCTCCCGCAATCCCAGGAGAATATTCTGACCATCAGCGTGAAGCTCGAAAACGGGCGTCTTGAACCCAAGGCGGAGCGCCTGTGGAAAATGCTGGAGGCCACGAATTTTCGACAGGTGGGGGTGATTCTCCACTCACGAGAGACTTCCCAGAACTGAACGTTTTTCAAGGAAAACCACAGTGGGGGTCGCATGAAGATCTGGTACAACCGCATCAACGAAAGCCGCCGGACCATGATCGAGGTCGATGCCACGGAAGTGTGGATCGGCCGGGACAGCTCCAACACGGTGGTGCTCCCCAGTCCCCTGGTGTCGCGACGGCATGCGGTGGTGCGACTTTTAGAGGATGGGCGTTTGCAGTTGGAAAACCTCGGGCTCAACAGTTGCTTGGTGGGTGAAGAGGAGGTGCTGGGAGGGCAAACGGTCGTTTTCACACCGGGGACGAAGGTGCGGATCTGGCCCTTTACCCTGACCTTTGAGGCGGAGAAGGCCGTCACCGTCTCCCGGCAGGAGTTGGAGGCCCACCTCCGATCCCTGATTGCCGATCTGGAACTGCGGATTCACCGCAAGTTGCTGGAACGACTCGATCTTTACGAATTTGAGAATCGTCGGACGAATGATCCTCAGAGCATTCTCCTCCTGGAGAACAATATTGAGGATATTTGTCGGGATCTGCGGGTGTTTGAGCCGGAGAATGAGCCGGTCCTGGAAGAAATCACGGGGCTGGTGCTCCGCGATTACCTGGTCAACAGCTTGATCATGGAGTCGGGGAGCCAGTCGTTTTATGAAATGACCGGGTTAAGCGCCAACGAGTTCGATATTCCCGCCACACTGGTCCCCGAGCGGGAAGCGGAACTTGCGGGGATCCTCAATTTCATCCGGGAAAGGCTGCGGCTTTCGGAATGTCGGGACACCACGGAACAGGTGCAGCGTATTGAGGATCATTTCAGTGAAGCGTTTCAGCTCGTGCGTCCCCACCTGCACAGCGAGTTGCGGAAATATCTGATTCTGCGGACGCTCAAGAAGGATTTGAAGGACACCATTTTTGGCTTTGGGCCCCTTCAGGACCTTCTCCGCGCGGATTCCATCACGGAAATCATGGTGGTGGGCAAGGATCAGATTTACGTGGAACGCAACGGCGTCATCGAAAAGTCGGGACGGCGCTTCATCTCGGACAAGGTCACGGAAGCGATCATCGAGCGGATCGTGGCCCAGGTGGGGCGGCGGATTGACAAGAGTCAGCCCCTGGTTGATGCCCGGCTACCCGACGGTTCCCGCGTCAACGCCATCATCCCGCCGCTGGCCGTGAAAGGACCGTGCCTGACGATTCGGAAGTTCCCGTTGCAGCGGATGACGATGGATGATCTCATCGAATTGGGGTCGATCACCAAAGCGGCGGCCACGTTTCTTCGGGCGGCGGTCATTGATCGAAAGAACATCCTCGTCAGCGGGGGCACGGGGGCAGGGAAAACCACGCTGCTTAACGTCCTGAGCAGCTTCATCCCGTTCAAAGAACGGATCATCACCATCGAGGACACGGTCGAACTCCGCCTTCATCAGGAGCATGTCGTCACACTCGAAGCTAAGCCGCCCAACGTGGAAGGGCAGGGAGCCTACACCATCCGCGACCTGGTCCGGAACGCACTCCGGATGCGGCCAGACCGGATCATCGTGGGTGAATGCCGTGGGCCGGAAGCCCTGGACATGATTCAGGCAATGAATACCGGCCACGATGGGTCACTGACGACGCTCCACGCTAACACCGCGCGAGAGGTTATCGAACGGCTGGAGGTGCTCATCCTCATGGCGGCCGATTTGCCGATTTACTCCATTCACCGGCAAATTGCCTCGGCGATCGATCTGATCGTCCACATCTCGCGGCTGCCGGGCGGAAGGAGGGTGATCACGGAAATCACCGAGGTCGTGGGCGTCGATCCCGAAACGAAAAACGTGATCATGCACGACATCTTCAACTTCCGGAATGGCCAGTCCCTGGAGCCGACCGGCTATCTTCCCACCTTCATCGACTCACTGGTGGAAAAGGACCTGCTGGACCTCAACTTTCTTTATGGGGAAGGCTATCAATCCGTGCAGGCTGCTCCCGGGGGTACGGGCCCTCAGCACGAAGCCGTCGGGGAGGACCGGAGGGTTCGGGTATGACGGGAAACCAGGATTTACTCCTGCTGGGCTGTCTGTGCTCGGGAATCGCGGCTGCGATCCTGGTGTACAGCGGTCGTGATTGGCTTGCCCAGGCGTTCGCCTGGATGGAAGCCGACGTCACCGACAAGCTGCGGCGTTTGCGGGTGAGGACCACACGGGTAAGGTTCTGGCTGGTTCTCTGGCTGGTCGGCATCGCCGTAGCTTTTTTTGGCTTCTGGCTGCTGGTGGACAGCCTCATCTTCGCGATTTTGGCGGCTGTGTTGCTCCTGGCAGCGCCGTGGTACCTTCTGCGACGGATGGCCGAGTTCTATCGGCGAAAAATCGAGGATCAACTCGCTGATGCGATGGTGACCCTTGCCAACGCGGTGAGAGCCGGTTTGTCACTGGCCCAGTCGCTGGAGATTCTGGCGGCCCAGTGCCCCCGGCCTATCAACGCGGAATTTCGCCAGATTGTGGCGGAATACAACCTCGGCAAGCCCCTCGATCGGACACTCATCGAGGCCAAACAGCGACTCAAAAGCGAAAATTTCGCGCTGTTTGCGGCGGCCTTGCTGGCCAGCCACGAACACGGTGGGCGACTGAACGAAACGGTGGAACGAATCGCGGGGTCCGTCCTGGAGCTTCAGCGGCTGGAGCGTAAAGTCCTTTCAGAAACGGCCCAGGCCCGCAAATCGGCGGTGTACATGGCCATTGCCCCGGTGATCTTTCTCATTGGCTTTTACATCATGGATCCCGCCAACACGATGCTTTTGTTCACACAGCCGTTGGGACACCTCCTGTTGGGGATGGCCGTCATGTTGGATGTGATCGCCTATCTCTGGGCCCGCGCTTTATTAAGACCTGACATCTAATACCGAAAAACCGAAAACGGGTGCGCACGCCGTGAGCGTCAGCAAAAAGAATCGCAAACCACCCCATCCTGAAAAGGGATGAGTTGCCTATGGAGACCTGGCAAGCTGGACAGCAACATGCATTTCTGCTGGTTGTTTCCTCGGCGCTGTGGGCAGCAGCCGGCTTTTTTGTGACCCAGTGGCTGTGGCAGATCGTTCATACGGAAGATCTACCCCAGGGTGCCGAGTGGCGCTATGACGTGAGTCGAATCAATGAACTGCGTCGGGCGGACCGCTTTTTCCGGCTGTTTCAGCCGCTTATTCAACTTTTAGCGCGATTCAATCGGGCGGCGTTTCGCGATGCACTTCCCGAGATCCAGCGGCACATTCACTGTGCTGGGTTGCCACGATTCTGGCTGGCGGAGGAATACCTGGCGAAGCTCGAACTCATCGCGGTGATGCTTTTCCCGCTGTATACCTATGTCGCGGTGCGGGCAGTGGGAGCCGCGGGAGTTCTCCTCGCTGTGATTTTCTCGGGGCTCACTGTATGGCTGTTGCGATTGCGGCTGGCTGACCGAGCAGCCCGACGGCTGCAGGCCATCAAACGTCGGCTCCCGTTTCTTCTGGACTTGCTGACCCTTTTGATGGAAGCGGGCTCCACGTTTCTTAACGCCCTGGCGCAGGCTGTGGAAGAGTATCGCGGGCATCCCATTGCCGAGGAATTCGGCCGGGTTCTCGCCGACATCCGAATGGGAAAAACACGGTATGAGGCCTTCCACGCCATGCGAGAACGCTTGGCCGATGACGAAATCACAAGCATCATCGGCTCCATCTTGCAGGGAGAAACCCTGGGAACACCGTTGGCCTCCATCTTCCGCACCCAGGCCGACGTGCTCCGCATCAAGCGATCCCAGCGAGCCGAGATGATCGCCGGAGAGGCGGGGGTCAACATGCTTTTGCCGGGAATCCTGGTCATGGCGGCAGCCGTGCTCATCCTGGTGGGGCCGTTTCTCATGAACTATCTTTACTTCGGTTTGTCGCTGTGAGGCAAAGAAGTTTTCAGAAAGCATGCACTTTAAAGAGCCAGAAGTGAATACCTGGCGGAAGAATCCCGGTCGAACAACCTGAAAGTCTGGGTTGGCAGAGAACGGATTGGTGGCATGCCCGTTAAGATTCAATGTCCATTGTGCGGCACGGAAATGACCGTGAGCGACGCAGCGATGCAGAGCAAGGTGGCCTGCCCCTGGTGCCGCCATCGCTTCCGCCCGGAGTCCGTTCTCGCACAGCAGCCGGAATCAAAAGCCAGTCCGGCGGAACCACCGGTGGCCAGCCCCCCCGTTCCTCCGGCCGCTTCCGACGTGGCGAGAGATGAGGCGAAAAAAGAAAGCAAAAAAGTCCCGGAAATCTCCCCAGCCAAAGCGGAGCGTCCAGGAGTGAAAGACACGGGAACGCCACCTGCAACTCGTGAAAGACCGGGCCTCGAACAGGCCCGGCGGGAGGTGGCGCAAGAAAAGAACAGGCCACGCGGCGATGGCGCCGGGGCGGCTCGGGTTGAAAAAGTGGCTAAAGTCGATACGCCCGTCGGAACGGGGAAGGTCGCCACTGCCGCTGCAGGAAAAAAGGTGGCTCGACTGATCCTCACCCAGACAGCGGAGCCCGCGTGGAAACTGGCTCCAGACGGAAGTCTGCCCAGTCTGCACCTGGAAGACGATTCCTCCGACGAGAAGAAACGCGAGGTCAAGCGGTCCAGCAATCCTGTTCTCCTTGCGGTTGTGTTGGCTGCCAGTCTTTTGACCTCGTTAGCGCTCCTTTTTGTGGAACCCGTTCCGACCACCCGGAGTAATCTGGAAGAGCTTGAACGCGCAAGGGAAGAACTGGCCGCTGAGTACTATTCCAATCTCAATCCGAACACTCCGTTGGCCGAGTATCAGAGACTGCTCCGCGAGGCTCATTGGGCCCACAGCCGCGGTGATCATCAGCGAGAGCGGCAACTCTACCGCCAGGTTCTCCTCTTGCTCTACGCAGAAAAAGGTCGAAACTCTTATACTGGATTGACGGGAAGTCGCTCGCGAGATGAGCGGCTGGAGGAGCTTTTGCGAATCCTCCTCAAAGAATAACCTTTCAACATGCACAGGATTTGAGAAGATAGGTCGGAAACAAACACGCAGGCCACGCCGTCGCGGTTCGGTGTGAGGTTGGGAATGGGCCAAGCATTTCGTTATGATATTGTGGGCACGATCGCTACCGGGGACTTTGCCACGGTCTATCGGGGCCGAGACCGCGAACTGGGCCGCGATGTGGCAATTAAGGAGATCCATCCTCATTTTCGACGGGATCCCAAGCAACTCGAGCGCTACTGGAAGGAAGCGCAGCTTCTAGCCACCCTCCAGCATCCCAACATCATCACCATCTACGATGTGGTGCGGCCCCGCGGGTGGCTGATTCTGGAGTTGATGCGAGGCAGCCTGCAGGCCAGTGTGCAAAAGGGGCCGATCGACCTGGATTTCCTCCGCGAAATTCTCATCGATTCTCTTCAGGCCCTGGATTTCCTCCACACCAACGGCATTATTCACGGCGATATTAAACCGAGTAATCTGCTGTTGGATTCCCGTGGACGGGTAAAGCTGGGAGACTTTGGTCTGGCACGCAGGGCCACGGATGAGCATGGAAGTCTTTTGAAGGGCACCACCAAGTACATGGCCCCAGAGCTCATCAGCGCGCAGTTTGGCCCCGTCGGACCCGCCAGCGATTTGTATTCCCTGGGGTTTACGGCCTACGAACTGATGTGTGGCCCGGATTTCGAGTTGCTCTTCCCGACGCTCAGCACATTTGGTCGGGATCGCCAGATCGCGTGGATGATGTGGCATGCGTCACCCGATCAAAAGTTGCCCCCCATCCATCGCGTCCTGGAGGGTGTGCCCGAGGACCTAGCCCAGGTGGTGGACCGTCTGGTGGTCAAAGATCAGCAGCAGCGCTTGGGTTCTGCTCGGGAGGCCCTTGCGCTCTTAAAAGCGCCGCAGGTGAGTGTGCCCGCAAGCATCTCGGGGGAGCGAGCGGAGCCCAGCGAAGAAGAGCTCAAGCAGCAGCGGCAGAAAAGGCTGATGCGGATCATAGCGGGTGTGGCCGTTGCGTGCTCACTTCTGATCTCGATTCTCATGCTTCTTCCCGAACGGTCTCCACCTCCGGCGCCGCCCCCGGCGGTGGCCCCGGTCCAGGGACGCCTGGAGGCCGTTCTTTTGGATGCTCGGCGGTTGATCATCGACCACGATGGTCAGGGCAAAGAAGAGCGTGAAATCCGTTCATGGGATGAAGTCATCATCAATGACAAAAAGTCGTTGTTGCGCGATCTTCAACCGGGCGATCTCATCACAATTACAGTGTATCGAGATGAACAGGGCCGTCAGGTTCAGCGAATCGAGGCCATTCGCCCAGAGCGGCTGATCGGCCAGATAGAGGCCGTCTCGCCCGAGCAGGGGACGATCACCGTCGGCAGGGAACCGGAGGGGGAAAAAGTGGTTCTACGCGTGCCACGGGGAACCCCTGTGACGCTGAACGGCCAGCCCACTTTTCGGGGACAAAAGCTGGAGTACACGCAGCTCAAAAGTGGGGATCGGGTGGAATTGTATTATCAGCGCGAAGGGCCTGAGTTCGTTGTGAGGGAGGTGGCCGCCTTTCGGGTTGTCCAGATGAAAGGAATCGTGCGGGAAGTGGACGTCAAAAACGCCCGCTTAACTGTGGAATCGGACGCGACGGGACAGGTGGTCACGCTTCCCTGGGCAGAGGATTGTGTGGTCACCCTCAACGGTCAGGCCAATGTGGGGGGGCAGATTCTGCGGCCTGCTGACCTCCGTGTGAATGACCAGGTTGAAATTGAGCACGACACCCGCATCCGGCGGGTGGACGCCTATCGAGTTCTCGGCGTGGCTGGGGTAATCGAACGCGTTCATTTCGACGCGGGATCGATTGACGTGATCCTGAGTCAGGATCAGAAGTCCATGCAGTTTCTGGTGCCCCCCACTTGTGAAATCACGCTGGCCGGCGAACCGGCCCAGCTTGCGGATTTGCGGGCCGGCGACAAAGTGGACATCCAGCATGACACGCCCGATGGTCGCATCGCGCGGGCTCTTAAAATCACGGTCGTGCGGCCCGAGGATCGCAGGCGGTTTGCGCTTCTGGTGGCTGTCGGCGAGTTCGATGATGAATCGCTGCCCGACGTACCTGTTTTGTCCACGGGCATCCAGAAGTTTGCCGACGTGCTCATTCGACGAGGGGCTTTCCCACGCAACCAGACGTTGGTGCTAAGCAACCCCAGTCGGGTGCGATGGGAGCAGGCCCTAACGGCTTTTTTAAAGGATGTGCCCTCGGAGGGTGAGGTGGTCGTGTGCTATTCGGGCATAGCGATCCGAGATGCGAGCAAACGTGTGTATTTGCTCTGTCGCGACAGCAGCGTCAATCGGCTGGCGGAAACAGCGCTTCCGATTCAAACACTCGCCGATGCTCTGGAAAAATGCTCGGCTTCCAAAAAGCTGTTGATCCTGGATGTTTCTCCCGCGGGAGTTCAGATCTCTGGTGATGTGGTGTCTGCAGAGGAGGCGCTTCAGGCTGTTCAGGGGCCGCCCGGTCGCGCGGCATTCCGCACCGTCACGGCGGTTGCCGCAACTGCTTCCGGTCAGCGGGTCGTCACCAACCAGGAAGGGTCGGCCACGGTGGCGGCCCTTATGGAAGCCTATCGAGGAGCAGCCGACGAAAATCGGGATGGGCACATCGACGCAGGCGAACTTTACGCCTTTCTCACGCGCCAGTTACCTCAGATTGCCGGGACGTCGCAGTCGCCGCGGCTGCTTTTGCCGGATAATCGTCCTTCCCGTCTGACAGAAGAGGCCAAGAATGCCCTGCGGAGCCTCGGCGCGATGCTCCTGCAGGACAATCTGGATGCGAGAGTGGTGAATGACACTTATCGCACGGCCCTGAAACTGGCAGGCAAGGAGCCGGAACCTGCCCTTTTGTACGGGCTGTTGCAGATCAAAATGGCGCAATTCAGCGAAGCGGAGCGGGTATTCGAACCGCTGAAACTGGAACGTCCCGAAGAATTGGTGAGTTATCTGGCTCTCGCGTGGACGAAACTCTTCCGCCGCGACTACAACGGCGGGGTGGGAGAAATGCTGGCGCTTGCTTCCCACTGGGAAAGTTCCCAGGTGAAGCCGAAACCTGGCCTGATCGTCACGGTTCTGAATGGGCCGGAAGTATTCCATTTTCTGGGTCAGCTCCGCGAATATGCAGCCCGAGTGGGCGAGGGAAGTGAACGCCCGCCGGATTCTCTCTTTCAGAAACTGGACGACAAGGTCCAGGAATTGGGCGAACCTTTGACGTCGGCGTATCAACAGGGGCGAGAGCAGAGTCGCCAGATCCTGGATCGGTTCGACGAGCAGTTGGCCCGAGCACCGGACCCGGCGACTCAGGTTAAAATCCGTTACGAGAGAAGGCAACTGGGACGATACGCGTCATTTCCGTTCGAGTCACTCTCGCGGCAGATTCTCAGCGGTTTGGACCGGTAGCACGAAGATTGTGCCGAGGTTTCCGGTGCTGCAGAGAGGCCGCTGGGAAGACTGTCGCTGGTGAAGAGTCGCGCCGCTGGTAGAACGGGCTGGGTATAAAAAAAGTGGGCTTCCGGCGTGCCACCTCCGCAGTGGCGAAATCATGCGGTAGGGCAAGGTACCCGCATGACGACCGCTGCGCCGGAAACCCCACGGGCCAGCCTGATTTACTGAAAGGTGATTGAGCACAATTTGTGCCAATCAGTGGGGTAAACTCTATTTCTTAAGGTATGTTCGGAAAAAGACTTAGGAACGACGTTTCGGAATAGCCAAAATGTGCCCCAGGTTCCGGATAGGGTACGGTGCAGTGATTTGCAACACCCTGGTCAATCTAGCAACACGGGTCTCGTGAGTTAAAATCGCCGTCAAAATCACTGTTGCATTGTGCTACACTCCCGAGGTGGGTATCATCATACAAGTTGGACGGGGTTACGGTGGATATTGGGAAGGGGCTCTGTTAGGTATCATGGTGTTTTCGAGCGGTTCGCCGCAGTTTCCCCTGACCAATTGATACGGCCCGATATGACACCGCAGAGGAGCGACTGCAACTGTATTGTGATACTGCATAACCCAAAAGCGGGGAGATGGCCCTCCGATAAGAAAGTCGGTCGCCTCGTGAGCGCGCTCACTGACCAGGGTTACTCGGTACGGGTCAGTCAAAATCTGGGAGAAGCTGTGGAGTTGGCGAATGCGGCGTTCGAGACCGGGCGGCTGAAATGTTTGATCGGTGCGGGGGGAGATGGAACCGCCGGGGAGTTGATCAATCGCGTGGTGCCGGGCTTGCCGCTGTCTTTCTTTCCCACTGGAACATCCAACCTGGTGGCAAGTTATTTTGGATTTTCTCGCAAGCCGCGTAAAACAGTGGAAACACTGATGAACGGCGAGCCAGTCGCCATCGACGCGGGTATAGCCAACGGTCGGTTGTTCCTGGTGATGCTCAGTTGCGGGTTTGACGCTGCCGCCGTGGAGATGGTCCACCGAAAACGGATGGAAGGTCATCGGGGGGGCCGAGGTGGATTTGCCACTTTCATCGGCCCAATTTGCCATCTCATTGGGACTTATCCTTTTCCTCAAATGGCGGTAGAAGTTCTGGATGGAAACGGGGGCGCGGGCACCTCTTTGATGCGTCCGCAGGAGGGCCTGGCGGCCACTCTCGCAGCCAAGTGGGTATTTGTCTTCAATTTACCCCGATATGGGTGGGGGCTGCCGATCTCACCCGAGGCCAATGGCATGGACGGACTTCTTGATCTGTGCACATATCGAGGGGGTGGGTTCTGGAAGGGGCTGTGGTACACGCTAACAACTCAGCTCCAGCTCCATCGGCGTTTGCGGGATTTTCAGCATCTCCGCGGTCGGCGTTTTCGGATAACGGCCGACGCCCCAGTCCCTTATCAGCTTGACGGCGATCCGGCCGGCTACCTTCCTGTGGAAGTCGAGGTTGCCCCACGGCGCGTGCACCTCGTCGTGCCCAAATGGGTAGCGCGACGGTTGGTATCGACTGCACCGGGAAGCTGAGTTCGATCAAACTGGGTAGGGAGAACGTGCAGTGGCTGAAGGAAAGGCCCAGGTTGCTGGTTATGCATGCGGACCAGGGGAGCCGCTCCTGTTTATTGCCGGTCCCTGCGTGATTGAAAACGAGTCAATCACACGGGAAATCGCGGAGTTTTTGGCGGAGTTCGCTCGTTCTCACCAAATTCGCCTTGTTTTCAAGGCATCCTTTGACAAGGCCAACCGTACCAGCCTGCATTCATTTCGCGGACCCGGACTGGCCGAGGGCCTGCGGATTCTCAGCAGAATCAAAGAGAGCACGGGGCTGCCTGTCACGACGGATATTCACGAGCCAGCACAGGCCCTTCCGGTGGGGGAAGTGTGCGACCTCATTCAGATTCCAGCATTTTTGTGCCGGCAGACGGACCTACTGGTGGCTGCCGCTCAAACGGGGAAACCGGTCCATGTCAAAAAGGGCCAGTTTCTGGCTCCCTGGGATATGCGGTACGTGGTGGAGAAGCTCCGGTCCGCCGGATGTCAGAACGTTCTTGTGGGGGAGCGTGGAACCTTCTTTGGGTACGGCCGCCTGGTGAACGACATGCAGGCCATCCCCATTCTCCACGAAATTGGCGTCCCGGTGATCTTTGACGCCACCCACAGCGTACAGCAACCGGGGGCCCAGGGAGGACGTTCCGGGGGCAACCGCCAGATGGTCGCGCCGCTTGCCCGGGCCGCCGTGGCGGCCGGCGCCGACGGGGTCTTCTTCGAAACTCACCCCCGACCTGACGAGGCCCTCAGTGATGGTCCCAACATGGTACCTCTTTCGGAATTGCCCGCTTTGATCCAAACCCTTGTGGAATTACGACAATGGGTTCTGTCACATCCCTAAGTTCGACTGGAAAAAGCAACACCTTACGATTCAATCTTACTACGCGCCCTTTTTTGGCCCGCCTCGGTGCGATGATATTAATTGTTTTCATATCGCTTTGCTTGACGGCGGTGGGATGCCGTCCAGGCATGCAGGCCGGCTCCGCAGGCAAGTCTCAGGCCTCCACTGACACCGCTGGTCAAACGGCTACCCTTCATCGCGATGAGCTATTCGAAATTGCCATCAGCAATCTCAATCGGCTTTATCAGTTCGAAGGCACCGAAATGGCTCTCCAAGTGGCCGATCGGCTTGACCAGTGGATCAAAACCCAGCCCCCGTTGACTGATTGGACACCTGATCCGCTCCTCCAGAAGCTACCGCCCGATCTCGCACAACTCAAGGCGGTGAAAGAACTTGGGGAACTCAGGTTCACTCGGGATGACGGAATCTTTCTGCAGACTGCCGTGTGGCTTCGCGACATCGCTGGTTGGGCCCGTGGGGAACAACCCGATGAATTAAGCCGCGCCATGGAATTGTTCGATTGGGTGGTGATCAACGTTCAGTTGGATTCGCAGGAGCGGATGATCCGGCTTCCCTCCGGGCAGTTGCTCATCCACACCCCGTGGGAAACTCTGCTACTGGGGCACGGGACGGTCTTTGATCGGGCCTGGGTCTATCTCCTGCTGTGTCGGCAGGAAGGGTTGGATGCAGCGGTGGTGGCTGTCAATCGTGCGGCGGCAGGGGCTCCGCCGCTTTGGGAAGTCTTCGCTGTGGGGGTTCTCATCAACGGGGAGTTGTACCTGTTCGAGCCGGCACTGGGAGTTCCGATTCCCGCGAAGGACGGCCTGAAGGTGGAAAAAGGAAAAGGGCTCGTCATTCGACCGGCCACACTCAGGGAATTGGCAGCGGATGATTCCCTTCTCCGCCGATTGGATGCGGATCCCCGCAATCCTTATCGTGTCAAGGCGGAAGACCTTCGGGAAGTCATGCTGTACGTGGAAGGTTCTCCCCCGTATTTGTCTCGGCGCATGGAAATGGTGCAGAAGATGCTCGCCGGGACGGAGTCCCTCGTCATAACAACTCATCCCAGCGAAATTGCCGAGCGGCTTCGCCAGACGCGGCATGTAAAGGATGTGGAGCTTTGGGTAGTGCCCTACGAAGCGGAACAGCAGCGGGAGACATTCGGACAGCAGATTGGACAGCATATCTTGCGTGAAGTGATGCCCTATCTGGCACCCGTCGGGGAAGTGGTGCCTTTATGGCGGGGGAGAGTTCTCCACTTTCGTGGGGATCTCGTCGGGGAGGAGAGCGCCGCATATTACTACCAACTCGCCAGACCACCGGAAAGGCTTCTGGCCTCGGGAAACCTGGCGCCCGATCAGGAGGCTATCCTCAACCGGGCCAAAATCAACGCCAGCTACTGGCTGGGAATTCTTGCTTTGTATCAGGGAAACCGCAAGAGCGCCGAAGACTACTTTATCAAACGGACCGCCTTATCCGAACCCGATTCTCCGTGGGAGTCGGGGGTCCTCTATGCACTGGGCCGGCTCAACGAGAAGCTGGGGGACTACTCCCGGGCGATTACAGCATACCGCTCTGAGATGCAGCTGCCGAACCGGTATGGCAATTTAGTTCGGGCAAAATGGCTGGAGGAGTTGACAGGCGCCAAGCCGCTCGAGATCAAGGAGAGCCCCCAAAAGTGACCGGTGGGACCTGGCGGAAAGGGCCGGGTAGCTTCGAGAATACCTCGTCCACCGCCCGGCAAGGCGGGAAGCATGCCGCAAAGCCCTCCAATTCGGTAGCTGAACAATCCCCACTTTCGCAGAAATTTTTAGATGCCGCGGGAGCAAGGTGTCATGGGGGCAATTGGTGTAGCCAGCAACTGAACCCAGCAGTCAGGGCGCGGCTGATAGAATGCATCATGCAAACGCTGGAATGTCGAGCCGGCAAGGAGGTCTCTCCGTGTTGAATGGAGCCCCCCGCGAGCCAGTGTGGACCTCTGCGTCCAGGGATAGGGGGATGGGGAGTTGGCTCAGATTCTCGGTACCAATTGAGGGTTTCGGCATTCTGCAGTACACTGAAAAAGAGGGAACGGTTGGCCTCCGCATGTCCTGGGCGCGCCCCTTCTGTGGTGGGGTTTTTGCCCGGCGACATGGAGTTTTGGACAAGCCTGGAATGCCGGCCAAATTGGCAGGTTTTCTCAGGCGATCCCTCATTTGGCAAGCCCGGGTCGATTACGTGGATATACCGAGAATGTATGCGAGGACTGGCTTATGAAAGAAGGTATTCACCCCAAGTATGTGGACTGTAAGGTCACCTGCGGGTGTGGTAACACATTCATGACCCGCAGCGTGAAGCCCGAGCTGAGAATCGACATTTGCAACATGTGTCACCCCTTTTTCACCGGTAAGCTCAAATACGTTGACACCACGGGACGGATCGAGAAGTTCCGCTCGAAGTTCTCTGGGGGTTACGCGGGCGGGAAGAATAAGAGCTGAGGACATTCTCGGGCCTCGCTCAGCCTTGTCAAGCGTTACAATAACTGGCGAGAAGTGACGAGGGATCGCGAACGCCGATAATGGGACACTCCGCCAGCCTGGGGAATCCCGTGGCGAAGCCGGTGTCGTATCTATTTATGCGCAGAGAATATGCGCAAGGAACTGGACGAAAAACTCGCGCGGTTTGAAGAGCTGGAGCGGCAGCTTCATGATCCGGACGTGCTCGCCGATTCGGCACGTCTGGCCGCGGTCATGCGCGAACATGGGGCGCTGGCCAAAGTTGCCGTCAAATATCGCAAGTTCAAGGAAGTGAACCAGCAGATCCTGGAATTGCGGAATCTGCTGGAGGGTGATGATCCGGAATTACGCGAGCTGGCGGAAGAGGAATTGCCCCGGCTTCGTCGCGAGCGAGAAGCGCTTTGGGACGAGCTGCTGGATTTGACCATCGGGGGAGAGGACGCGAATCGCACCCGGTGTATCCTGGAGATTCGGGCGGGAACAGGGGGAGAAGAGGCCGCTCTTTTTGCCCGCGATCTTTTCGAAATGTATCGCCGATATGCTGAATCCAAGGGTTGGAAAGTTGAAATCCTCGGGATGAACCCAACCGAATTAGGGGGCTTTAAGGAAATCAGCGTGGGGTTGGAAGGTGAAGAGGTTTACCGGCGGCTTCAGTACGAAAGCGGTGGTCATCGGGTGCAGCGGGTGCCGGAAACCGAGGCCAAAGGCCGGATTCATACCTCCCTGGCCACCGTGGCGGTGCTCCCTGAGCCTGAAGACGTCGAAATAGAGATCAAGCCGGAGGATTATCGCCGGGATACTTTTCACGCCAGTGGCCCTGGGGGACAGCACGTCAACAAGACTTCCTCGGCTGTTCGCCTGACCCACTACGCCACGGGGATCGTTGTCCAGTGCCAGGACGAAAAGAGTCAGCACAAGAATTTTGCCAAGGCCCTGCGGGTGCTCAAAACCCGGGTGTATGAATACTATCGGCGTGCGAAGGAGGCCGAACGGGCACAGGAGCGTCGCAGCAAGATTGGTTCGGGAGATCGCAGCGAGCGAATTCGCACTTATAATTTTCCCGAAAATCGGGTGACGGATCACCGCATTAACTTGACGCTCTATCAGCTCGACAGCATTTTGGAAGGCAATCTCGATCCGATCATCGAGGCCCTTCTCGATTACGAACGGAATGAACTCCGCGCGACGTTTGGGGCACTCGATTGAGCGACGGGGCCTTGGTTGTTTTTGCAATGTCGGTGCATTCCACACGACCCGGGGGGAAAAAAGGCGCGCAAAACGGCGTGGGAACCGCGTGATAAGAAGGATCGCTTCCCGATGACCCAGGCCGACGTCTGGACGGTAGGCCGACTTCTCAACTGGACCACGGAATATCTCCGCCGACACGGTTCGGACAGCCCGCGTTTAGACGCCGAGGTCCTGCTCGCCTCTGCGCGCGGCTGCCAGCGGATCGATCTGTACACTCGCTTTGACGACATCCCTTCGGAGGAGGAAAAGGCGCGGTTCCGCGAGATGATCAAGCGTCGGGCGGAAGGCGTGCCGGTGGCCTATCTGGTGGGAGAACGGGAGTTTTTCTCGCTCAAATTCCGTGTCACGCCCGATGTGCTGATCCCTCGCCCGGAGACCGAGTTTGTGATGGTCACTCTTTTGGAATGGGCCCGCAAACAGGGAGCGGATCGCCCCTGGCTGATCTGTGATGTCGGGACGGGCTCGGGGATCCTCGCCATTTGCGCAGCCAAACACCTGCCGCATGCCCGCGTGACGGCCGTGGACATCAGCTCCGCAGCCCTGGCAGTTGCCCGGGAGAATGCTGAGCGGCACGGCGTGGCGGACCGCATCCAATTCCTTGAAAGTGACCTTTTGCAAGGCGTGCCGAACGAGTTGCGATTCGATTTCATCGTGTCCAATCCTCCCTACGTGAGTGAGGCGGAGTACGAACAGCTTTCCCCGGACGTCAGGAAGTACGAACCCTACCAGGCGCTTGTGGCTGGGCCACGCGGGACGGAAATCATCGAGCGGCTCGTTCCGCAGGCTGCCGAAAGGCTCGTCCCAGGAGGAGGATTGATCTTTGAGATTTCGCCCATGATTCACGACGCCGCTCGCCAAATAGTGGCCGATGATCCACGCTTTGAATTGGGTCCCACCGTTCGCGATTTGGCGCGATTACCCCGTGTCATTCAGGCTCGTCGCAGGGAAACAGTTTGAGTCATCCAATTTTCTACCAGCCTTCATCTGCTTGGCGGAGAGCTGGACTGAGAGGAAGGTGGCAGGTGCCGGAAGAGCCGTTGCCGCAGGATGTTGCGGTCCGAAGTGAGCGACTCGTCCCTAGAATCGGTGAAGAGAATCTGGTAATAGATGTGGAACTTGGCATCCAAGTCGTCAGCATAGTGAACGATGAGGGCTTCCGGCGTCATGGGCGGTTTGGGAGATCCCCATTCAGGCAGTCGCTGATGGGCAATGATCAGGTGTTCCAGGCGAAGCTGAGTCTCCGGGCAAAGCGGAACACGGCTGGCGAATTCACGGACAATGTCCCGGCCGAGTAAGAGGTGTCCCAAAAGGGCCCCCTCCTCCGAATACTCTGTGGTAATGGTGGAGAAACGTAACTCGCGGAGTTTGCCAATGTCATGGAGGATTCCCCCCGCAATGACCAAATCGCGGTCGAGGGGGGGACGCAAATCGGGATAGAGCTGCCGGTATTTGTCGGCGAGAAAGACGCACGTTTGCACCACCGAGAGGGTGTGCTCCAGCCAACCGCCCACGTAGGCGTGATGGTGGGTACGGGCGGCAGGTAAGGTCAGAAGCGCTTCGCGAAACTCCTCAAGGATTGTCGTGACAAAAGTTCGCAGGCTTTCATTCGCGAGTTCTTTCCGCGCAAGCTCAAGCAATTCCCGATAAAGCTCTTCAGGAGGGTATCGCGATTGGGGAAGGCACATGAGAGGGTCAAAGCCATCTTGGCGGTCCTGTTCGACAACCTCTCGAATCCGACGGATTTCAAGTTGCGGGCCAAAGCGTGTGTCGCGGCGGACTGCCCGCAGCTTGTAAAACACGCCCACCGCCCACTCGTCTCGGCATACGGCGGCCAGGGGAGAATCACACCAGATAGGAAATGTGAACTCCATGGTGGCATCCCGGAAGGTGACCATCCAATAAGGTTTGCCATCGCGGGTGGTGGATTCTTCTTTTCGGCTGAGGAGGGCGAAGGTGTCGCATTCCTGATCGCACGGTAATTCACTGAGAGCTCGCAAGGGAACCTTGGTGGCCATCGTTCGTATTGTCGATTGAAAGGCAATTGGCCCGACTGATTGGCAACGTGTTTAACGACGCTCAAGCTGCGATGGAATCAGCGCCCGGGTTGGGTTAAGACGACATCTCACGAATGAGTTGCAGCGAATTGTAACAGGGACCGCTGGGCTTTGCCAGTTGGACAAAAAACCCCCAGTGTGGCGAGCACTGGGGACGCAGCCAGTTATCTCCGCTGCCGGTTTGGGGAAAAAGGGGAAATCTACGGCTCGATCAGGTAGGCCTGGCCCTCGATATTCAGCAGGACAGGTTCGTCGAAGACGACATACGGGGCAATCTGGCGTCCGTATTTTCGCAGCAGTTCGAAATACTCGTCGCTTAACTGCTTGATGCGTTGTGGGGATTTTTGCTGTTCAGGGGTGAGGGTGCTGTCAATCCACTGGCCCTGACGGCGATAGAACACCCGATTGCCGACGTACCGTACTGTTTGGCCCGCGGTGGCCTGTGCAATTTCTCGATCGGCGTCGCGGAGCGGAGCCGGGGCCGCGGCTGCCAGGCCGGCCTGGCCTGGTGCTCCGGCAGCGCCGTAGCCACCGAACGAGCGGAGCTCTCTCGTTGCGGCTTCTGGGCTGGTGGCCGACTGGATCCGACCTTTAAAAGCCCGCTGGGCAAATCCTGCAATTCCCTCTGTAGCCTGGAGTGCATCCAGTCGGATGCTGGCCTGCCGCCGGGCCTCGGTGAGTTCGTGAAGAGGCACGTTTTCATCGGCGAAAAACGATGTGTACGGCGTGAGAATACCATGCTTGAGTGCAAGCTGGGTCAACTCGTCGATAAGCTCCTGATTCTTCCCGTGCAAGTCAATCTCATCCAGAATATCCCCGACCCGTCGCACCGCCCACAACTTTTCCACAAAGGCTTTTGATTCGTCACCTGCACGAGCGGTGAATTCCACGGGAAATTTGAAGGTCTTGGTCTGGTCGCCCATTTTTCCTCGCAGGACAAGCTGAGCCGCACCTGAGCGCCGATACCGGCCCACCATCGCGAGCTGTTCTCCCGCGAAAAGATCGAACGGTGGCTGTGGACTCAGCCGGTAAACGGGCGCAACACTCTCACTGTCATCGAAGTTGAATTCTACCTCCACGTCAGTGAGCACCGGCGCTTCGATGCGACGATAAAAGCGACTGATGCGATCTTCGAGGTTCTCATCCGGCCGGACATATTCGGTGTAACCGCGGCTGGATCGCGCCAGCTTGTCCAGCAGCCGGCTATTCACGTCGTAGCCCACGCCAAAACAGAAGATCCGGGCGCGGACCGTGTTGGCCTTGCGGGCATTCTCCACGATTTGCATTTCGCTGGTGACGCCTGTCGTGGGTAGGCCGTCGGTCATGAAGACGACGTAGTTGGGGCGACTTTCATCCTGAAGTTGGGCGAGAGCAGTTCTTAAAGCGGCGTCGATGTTGGTGCTCCCTCCGGCCACCAGGCCTTCCACAAACGCCAGGGCCTGCTGGCGGGTTTTGTCGTTGTAGCGTTGAAGTTCCGGGCGAAATGTTTCCACATCGCTATCGTAGGCGATGATATTGAAAAGGTCACCTTCGCGGAGATTGTTGATGACAAACCGCATCGCTTCGCGGAGTTGTTCGATTTTCTTGCCGCTCATGCTGCCGGAGCGGTCCAGGACAAAAATGACCGTTTTGGGTAACGGTTTGGTGTGGTCCTCTGCGATCTGCGGGGTGGCCAAAAGCAGGAAAAATCCATCTTTCTCATCGAGAGATTTGTAACTGATGAGTTTGGCTGCCACAGGACCTGGAGCCACATCGTACATGAGGCGAAAATCACTCATCGGCACGATATCCCGCGCCGAGTAAGTAACTGTCACGGTGTTTTCATCGAGACGTTTGACTTCGACTTCCTGGGTGGGGGAGTAAACATTCTTGATGGGCTCATCTTCCCGAAGGTTGAGACGAATACTGAGCCGATCGAGCGGTTTCGACGTGTACTTGGCCGTGCTAAGCGGGAAAAGAAAATCTACCATCCCATCGGATTGCCGGCACAACTGGGTGTAGCGCAGCGACACGGTTCGCTTTTGTCCGGGCGGAATGGGAAAGACGCTTGTTTTGAACATGCCCGTTCCAACCCATTCCAAAAGCGCGGGATCACGATTCCGGCGGACGATCTCCTCGTAATGCCTGCGTGCCTCCTCGGCCTTGAGAAGCCGCGCGGGAATCTCCTTGCCGTCCACAAGCAGCGTCATGCGGTCGATGGCTCCGTCGTAAGGGAGTGGAAACACAAACGAGGCCTCCAGAGTACGGCTCCCGGTGTTAACGAATGTCTGCGAGACTTCCACCTGGGCGACGCGATTGCTGATGCGACCATTCACTTCCAGTGAGTCGACCGCATAGCTGATAGCCGGAGGCGGGGGAACAGGACGAGGCGGAGGAACGGGAGGATGAGGTGGGATCGGTGGCCAAATGATGATCGGTGGCCTGGGCAATCGGAAGCCCTCGGTCTCAACAACAAGGATTCCCTGTGCCTGGGCCGCAGTTGTCGCAACAAGGCCCAAAACTGCAGCCATCACGACAACCAGGCTGTGTCGAAAGTGGGGGAATTGAGAATAGATCGCCATTTCTCGAACCTCCTGCTATCGTGACCCCACGACCCTGTCGAATCGGAGCTTAGCACAGCGTACCTCCCCTTCAACCAGACCGCTCTACGGAGAAGCAAACACCATGCTGGTTGGCGGTTTCATTAGGTCCGACGTGTTTTGCCGGGAAAAAGTTCCGCATCGGGATCATATTTCGGTCGAAACGTGAGGGTCCCGCCGCCCCATCTTTATGGTTGACTCGCCTGTTGGGGGAACGTATCCTTTTGTCAGGACCGCTCGGGAAGGCGACTCGCCTGAGTAGGTCCACGGGGGAGGAGGCACTGCTCGTCTCGCTGGAGGAAATGCGGTTCTGGCCACGTCTTACTTGCACGAAAGGGAGACGCTATGGAAACGGCCAAACAGGTCTCTGTCAAGCTCGTCAACAAGCCCGGTCGGCTTGCCCAGCTCCTGGATGCTTTAGCCAAGGCTAAAGTGCGGTGCCGGGCACTCGTGGTGATGGACTCGGGAGATCGGGGCACAGTACGGTTTGTGCCGACAGAGAGTGATCGGGCTGTCAAGGTGGTGGAACAATTGAATCTCCCCTATGAGGTAGCCGACGTCCTGCTCGTGGATGTACCCAAGCAGCCCGGGGGATTTCGCAAGATCTGCGAGCGGCTGGCTGAACATCATCTCAATATCGATTACGCTTATCACTCATTCGGTACGGAGTTAGGGGCCAAAGGTGGGGGCGTGGCCGTCGTCAAAGTCAACGATCTCAGCAAGGCGCAGCGGGTACTGTCCAACAATGAATCGGCGGGGAAACAACGGGCATCGGTGAGGCGTCCGGTGTACGCCCGGTAATCTTCCCCGTTAGGTTGGTCTTCCCACCACCTAAACCGGAAGCTGCAGTGAAGGCCACTGATCAGTACCGGGGAGGCTGGCCGATTTGGCTGCAGACGCGGTCTGCGCGCTGCGAAGTGCAAAATTTGGTCTTGCCTGAATAGCCTTCCCGTGCGACACTAATCCGCCTTCCAGCGGAGCCGGGGCTGCATTGGTTCGGGCGGGAGGTCGTTCTCAGGGAAGGAATCCTGCACGGGTGATTGACCAAAAGGTAACAACGACTGGAATTCTGGCTGGTCTGTTACTGATAGGGGGGTGCTTCCGGCCGTTTTTTTTGACACCCAGCCCGGTCCTGAACGTCTACTATCCGAATCCCATTTTCGTGGCGGCGAAGGATCCTCAGGTCCTCTGGGAGACGCTGGTTGACGTGGTGGATGATTACTTCGAGATTGAACGCGAAGAGCCCATTCGCCAGTTTGACACAGTTCTTACCTCTGGCCGAATCGATACCTTGCCCAAAATAGGGGCCACCATTCTGGAGCCGTGGCACAAAGATTCGGTGGATCGCTACGCGCGCTGGGAGGCCACCCTCCAAAGTATTCGGCGGCGAGCGGAAATTCGGGTGGATCCACGTGACGGCGGTTACTGGATTACCGTGCTCGTTTTCAAGGAGCTGGAGGATGTTGGCCAGCCCCTTGCCGCCACGACATCCTCGGCAACTTTCCGAAACGATAGTTCTCTCACGCGGGTCGTCTCGCCCATCGGAGAACAGCAAACCCACGCGGGTTGGATTCCCATGGGGCGGGACACCGCGCTCGAGCAGCGAATCATCGAGGCGATTGGGACTCGGTTCGGTCTGCTCCCTGTTCCTACCGCTTCGACACCACCCATGGAAAGTATCAACGTCCCTGGTGCGGGCGGCAATGGCACTCAGCAGAATCCCTTACCGCCATTGGAAACAATTTCCACGAGAGGCTCCTGAGTCGCCATAGCGCCCGGTCTTCGATGCGAACGCCGGCCAAAAAACGGGTTGGCGTCGCTTTTCACTGGCGTTTTGCTGATCAGGATCCGGAAGAGACGTTGTCCATCGGTCGCTCGTGGCTTGATGGAAGCTGTTCGAGTGCGAAGTCGCCGTTGGCAAGCTGGGCGAACGTGGGAGCCGCCGGCGCGGACTGCACGCGTGAAGTCCCCAAGGGTGTGGATTCACTGGAAGGAGATGATGTGGATGTCGCCGCGCAGGGCAACCGAACGGTGAAACAGGTCCCTTTGCCCACCGCACTTTCCACCCGAATGCGCCCTCGGTGCGCCTCGATAATCTCCTTGCAGGCAGAGAGTCCCAGTCCCGTTCCGCCCTTGCCAGTCGCATCCGGGCCCGTCTTGGTTGTAAAGAAGGGATCGAAGATTTTGGGCAGGATTTCTGGCGGAATACCTGTGCCGTAATCGCGAATTTGAAGATCCACGAACTCCGAGCCGGGGTCGTGGTGGAGTCGGATGACCAGGCGTCCACCCCGCGGCATGGCCTGTCGGGCATTGGTCAAGAGGTTGAGGAGCACCTGCTGGATCTGGCCCGGGTTGGCCATCACGGGAGGCACTTCTTCCATGGCCACCTCCACTCGAATGTGGTATTTGTTCATTTCCCGTTCCAGAAGCAGCAGTGTATCGGCAAGGAGTTGGCGGAGGTCGGTCGGCTCCATGGCATTGGAACGTCGCCGTGCCATTCCCAAAATCGTCTGCGTGATCCGCGATCCGCGCGTGGCAGCGGCGAGTATTGCGTCAAAGGCTTTGTCGCGCGTGGCATCATCGCGATGCCGCAGGCCGTGCCGTGCCCAGTTGATGATGGTGGTGAGGACGTTGTTGAACTCGTGGGTCGTGGTGCCCACAAGCTCGCCGAGGGCGGTGTAACGCTGGGTTTGCAGAAGTTGTTCTTTGAGAAACGCGATTTGTTGCTCGGGTGGAAGTGATTGCAGGGTGTTTTCGTCCACGGAAGTGCCCTTGCAACAAGAGTATCACGATGACTATAGACTGCCTTCAGGCCGTGTTTTTGCGGGTGTTCCTGGTGAGCAAGCACCCGATTCCACGCCAGTTCTCTGGAACTTCGCCGCATGGAAACACGGCTTCCCCACCGAACGCATGAGACATTGCTATAGAGTTCATCGGCTGGACCATACCTGTTTCACAGGAACAGTTTGCAGCACGCAAACAGACCCGCCAGGTTTTGCAATTTTTCGGAAGCGGGGACGCGAAAGCATGGATGGAAGCGATATTCTGCGTAGCTTGGATGAATTGAGGAGGAAGTTAATCGGCAAAGGATGGGCAATAAGAGAAGAATGGCTTAATGGGGGAGGGTGCCATATGTGCGAAGTCCGCGGACAAAAGGTTGTCTTTGTCGATATCAGCCTCACCCCCCGAGAGCAATTGGCCCAACTCCAGGGGCTATGCTCAGCCCTGGAATCACGGGTCAATTCGGCCGAGGAGTTCGCCACACCAGCTTGAATCGGCTCAGCAGACCTGGCTTTGCTTTATGACCGGCCCGTTGGCGGGAGCGTCTTTGTATAGTCCGTGGTGCAGGATGTACATTTCCACGGCCTTGGGCACACGGAACCGAATGCTTTTACCGGACGCCACACGAGCACGGATCTCTGAAGCGGATAGCTCGATTTGTGGCATATCAACCTGAAGTCGGGAAAGCTTTTCGAAGCGGCTGGGCTCCATTATCGCGCGGAGGCTCTCAAGACACGGGGGTGGCGTTCCCGCCCGGCGGACCCCTACGGGGATGGCCAGGCGGCAGATTTCGGCGGCCTCGCGCCAGTTGGGAAGGTCGTTGAGCATGTCCGCGCCAACCAGGAGGAAGAGTTCTGCCTGCGGAAACTGACCTTTCAAAAAGCGAAGCGTCTCAACCGTGTAACTGACTTCTCGCCGCTCGATTTCGTACCGGCAGACTTCGAAACCCGGCTCCCCCCCGATTGCCAGCTCCAGCATGGCCAGACGGTGTGCTGCTGGAGTGAGTTGCCGCTGGCGTTTGTGGGGCGGTTGCCCAGCCGGCACGAAGAGAACTTTCTCCAGGCAGAGCTGCTCCCGGCAGCTTTCTGCCAACAGGAGATGTCCGTAGTGCACCGGATCAAAACTACCGCCAAAGACTCCCAATCGCATCTGAACCCAGCGGCCCTTGGTAGACAAATGGACATTCATTCGTCCACGAACAACAAAAACACACCCCGTTCCCGGTGCAAGCGTTCGGGAAAGCGAGGATTCGCTTCATTCTATCGTGGTCAGCAAGGCAGCGTCAGGGCAGCGTCCAGAGGCTGAGAGATTCGGCGTCTTTGATGTAAATGCGTTTTCCGGCCACGACAGGGGTGGCATAAACTGGCGTTGAAGACACCTCGTAACGTGCGATGGGACGCAGACCCTCGCCGCTGGGTGGGAACACAACCAGACCCGCGCGCTCCGTCATGGCCAGGAGGACGGGACCTGCGTCGAGGAGAGCGCCAAATGCCGTATAGGAGTTGTCATCCATCCAAAGTGTCTTTCCAGTTTGGGCATCGAGGCAATAGAAATTGCCCCGTTGCGAAAGCCCAAACAGTTTACCATCCTTGAGAATCGGCGAGTTGAATTGGGGAGCGACGTCGGGGTTGGTCCACAGATCGCGGATCACATACTCCGCGCCACTTTTTTCCACGCGAATGGCTCGGCTTCCACGACCTGCGCCGGCAAAGTAGATCGTCTGGCCATCCGCGATTGGCGTGGCAGCGTTGTAATTGCGACTGGAAGCCGGGAAGGAAACTTTCCAGAGGAGTTTCCCGTCTTTGGCCGACAGGCCGATCAAACTCTGCTCGGTGAATGTGACGATCTGTTTTTCATCACCGACCGTGACAAGGATGGGCGAGGCGTAGGATGGAGCTTCGCCCTCCCATTTCCAGCGGACCTCTCCAGTGGAGAGATCGAAGGCCACGGCCGTGCCCGAATCAGGCCCACCCAGTTGAAGGACGGCGAGGCCATCCACGATGATCGGTGACATGGCGGTGAAAAAGCGGGGAGTGCCTTTGAAATCCTTGTTCTGCCACAGCAGCTTGCCCGATGCTGCGTCCACGCACGAAACGATCCCTGCCACTCCCAGCGTGACCACTTTGCCCTCGGCCACCGCAGGAGAACTTCGTGGCCCTGGATGTCGGGATGCGGGGCCGGTAACAGGGGGACTGGGATACTTTGTCGCCCAGATTTGTTCTCCCGATTCTGCATCCAGACAGAGGATCACTTCCTCATCGCCCTGCCGGGTGTGCAGATAAAGGCGCCCTTCCACAAGCGCGGGAGTCGCATCTCCCGCCCCGACAGCGACTTCCCATTTTTTGCTGAGGGAAGCGGGCCAACTTTCCGGGGCCTGAAAAACGGGAATTTTGCCGTCGCGGTTGGGGCCTCGCCATTGTGGCCAGTCTTCCCGCGCGAAATCACCGGCTAGCCCCAGCGGTCCGAAGAGTAATAGGGCGCTTGCGACAATCCAGCCAAGTCTGCGCATGATTGTGTCCCTCCCACTGTTTTGTCGTCAGAACCCGGTTCGCATTCCGAATGGAAATCTTCGACTGTCAGTGTATCGAGCAGAATTTCGCCGTCAATCGCCGGGCGTGGGGCAGAATTAGCGTAGATTTTCCCAAAGGGTTGCATCGGCGGGGGGATTACTCGTACAATGCCAGTGGACGGTTGGTTGGGGAAAGTGGGGCCCTATCATGGCGGACGAGCTTTCGCTCATTCTGATTCCTCTCGCTGCGGCGGCGATCCTAGCGGCGCTATGGCGACCCCTCCGCAGGCTGCAAGATCGGGCCGTGTTTGAAAAGGCACGCCGCCAGTTCCATCGCCAGCGCGAAAGCCTGGAGGCAAGGCTTGTCCGCCAAATTGCCGTTCCCGTGGTGGCGGGCGAGCTCGAGTGGGTGGATTGCGAGTTTGATGATGAAGTTCTTTATCTGCGGGAACGTCACGGCCACCGGCTCGCTGCAGTTGTGCTGGTCACCCTGGGAACGGACTCCGATTGGCTGCCCGCCACAGAGGAGTCTCAGCGGTGTGGCGTGGCCATTTTCCGCTTCGACAAGGATCACTGGACCGTTGATCCCAAGGTGTATATGAATCTCACCCCGGAAGATGTCGTGCGCCAGTTTTCGGGCACGATGGAAGTACTGTATCGCGAATCAACACGCAGGCATTAGGACGCTCGATGTGGAATCAGGGCGTATCACTTCGCCGGGGTGCCTTCATGGCGATCTCCTTGACAAGCTCCTCGACTTCCCGTGGATTGAGGTAAAGATTGACCAGCCGGCGGGTTTCTTCGAACATTTTGTCGATCTGCTTTTGCCCCACCGGATCGGGACAAAGCAGTCGCTGTTGTTGCTGCGTCAACTCGCTGGAAAAGATTTCTCTGGATTTGAGCTGCAAAAGCTGGTCTCGCAATCGGATGGCCTGGTCCCAGTCTCCGTTGGCAATGCGGGCACGGAGGCGCGCGATGAGCACACTCCGCAAGGTGACGAGATCCACCAGTTGGTCCTGGACGCTCATGAGGTATCCCTCGGCCAGAAGCCGGGGATCATCGTCAGGAAGGGCGAGTTCAGTGAACTCATTTGATCCATCCACCAGGGGCACTTTGGCAAGGACCCGGCGGCCGTGTCTGACCCAGAGGAGTTTCCATCCTGGTGGGGCCTGGGCGGGTACTTCAACCTGGCCGGCAAAATCTGTGCGACCCAGGACTTGAGGCGAGCCCTCGCCGCCGGGCTGAGCCAGAACTTCGTAACCCACCAGCGGGTTTTGCGGTGCCTGACGATTCTTGAGCGAGATAGTCACTGGACGTACCTGGGGTGTCACCGCCCAGGCCAGAAGCTGCACCCTCCCGCGGCGGCGGGCGCTGAGGGGATTTTTCAGGCCGGAAATAACCTGGCAACTTACGCTTCCGTCTTCGGCAGGGGGACCTTCCGGCGATTGCAAGATGGTCCACGGGAGGGGAACCACCGCCCGAGCATTTCCGTCGCGATCTTCATACCGCGCGAGTGTAAGAAACAGCCGGCCGGGCAACGTGGGACGTTCCGCCATCAAAAGACTTCCCTGGAGATCCAGGCGGACAGCCTGTTGTTCCACCAGGCGGATCCGTGCCACCGGAACGAGAGCCTGGCGTACTGACTCTGCCGCGGCCTCCGGCACGTCGGACCAGGTTGGAACGGTTTTTTCCACAAGCGGGCCCAGGCGTTCGACCCTCACATCCCAATCCCGCGCCAGAATGTGCCAACCGAGCCCGCTTCTCCTCACCGCAACAACCGCCACTTTGTCGCGAAGGGCCAGCTTTCGCCAGGATGTCGGCGGATCAAAATTCAGATCTCGGCGGAGTGCGGCGCGGAGAATTGCCCGGTCTTGAAAAGAAGGTGGTGCCACCGAGACACGCCAAGCGGGACCCTGTTCGCTGGCGAGCCTCTCAGCAAGTTGGTCGCAGAACTCATGCTCCAGGTCATTGGAAGTATCGAACTCTGGAGGGAGCAGGCAGATCACCTCCAGCCGGCACGGTACCAGCGTGAAAAAGCTCTGGCCGGAAACCCTTTGAAAAGCACCCAGCCAAATAAGAACCGTTGCGCCAAGAAGTATTTCCCACGGCAGATGTGTTTTGCCGGTCGATCGCCGCATCATCGTCCTTCGTGTCAGCATGGCAAGATGCAACTTCATTCTTCGCCGCATTGCAACCGATCTTGGCTTCGGCACATGTTTCTCCATCGCCCACTGCCCAGTTACCAAACTGCTCAGGATTGCGCGAGACGCGATCGGCTTCTGTAAAAATGCGTCGGTGCAAAGATATTGGCCAACCCGGCGGCAAATTGCCTGCCCATTGAGGGACCTCCTCACTCTCCGGGACGCAACTTGCCTTGGTTGTGCGTCGACCATCAAACTATTTTGCGGTGAACTGCCAGGTTTCGACATTCTGGTAAAGGGAAACGCGCGGCTCGTCCAGTCCTCTGATTCCGGAACGGTATGCGTAAAAATCCACAAGTTGCCACAGCGGCAGGACCGTTAGATCGTCATACACCCAGCGATGAAGCTCGCGGAGCCGCTGTCCCAGTGTGGGCCAGTCTGCGGAACTACCAAGCCCTGCAAGGACGAGCTCCACCTGGGGTGAAAGAAACTGTCGCTCGGTGATCAGGTTGGCGATCAACCGGAGGAGATCGATTTCCGGCTCCCATATGGCGGCCTCCACATAGAGGAAATCGTAATCTGGCGGTGGGGGCCGATCGGGCGACACTTCCACCAATTTCACCGTCCATCCAATTAACCGCCACTGTTCCTGGATCTGTCGGCAGGCTTCCCGAGCGATTTCGTGGGGGGGATGGACGACTACCACTTCCCGGGATTCCAGCGGTGTTAGCCCCCGCTGTTTCGCCGCTTCCTGAGCCTGACGGAACGCGATCTCGCTGAGGGCCAGGGCAAGGGACGGTTGATAGTCGCGGGGTTTGATCTGTGCGTCATAGGCATAGCCGAGCGGGTCGCCGAAAGACGTGCCCGCCGGGAAAGGACCGCTGATGACCCGACTTCCCGGCTGAGTTGTGCCTCCCAGCAACGATTGCAGGATGCGTTCCCGATCGATGGCGTACAGCATGGCGCGGCGAAAATCACGGTTGCCGGGCAACGGTTTGGCGAGGTTCGGAACGAGCATGTGGACAAGCGGTGTCCGGTACGGCCGCACCGTGACGTCGCGGGCTTCGGCGAGCAGAGGTAATTCCCATGGATTGACGCGATCCACGATGTCGATTTCTCCGCCACGCAGGGCGTTCAAAGCGTCCCGGCATCGGGGAAAGGCAATCTCCTCAATCTCGGCTGGACCACCGGAAATCGAGTTGCCTTGGTTTGAAGCGGCCGCCCCGTCGGTCCTGCGAAGGAAAACCCACCGCGATGAGGAAGATTCTTCTGTGGAAAGTACAAAGGGCCCGATGTCGGGCGTGTGATCATTGCCGGAAGCCAGAATAACCGCGGGCACCGGCACGCACTGTAAGAGTGACTCAGGTTTAAGCGGCGCAAATCGCAGGTTGACGGTCACCTCCTCGGGCGAGGAGACACGGATACCCGCTGCGACTTCCGCCCACGGTGGGAAGTATGCCTCGTGATGCCGGTCTGCCCGATTGGCCAGTTGCTGGGCGAGATCGTATGCGGTGTAGGATCGGCCATTCGCAAATTGAGGGCGGTCCGGCCGAAGCCGAAGCCTCAGCGTCTGCTTTTCAGCATCGAGCTGCCATATAAGGAATGCGGATTGATACTCGCCGCCCTCCGGACCGGGGCCCGTGTATTCCACCAGGGCTTTGCGGATGAGTCGCCCACAGCGTCGGCTTCCCCAGTCGATTAAAGAAGTGGGATCAGCCTGGGCACCTGGTTGGGTGATCCCCACCTGGAATCGGGGATATGCCTTCCGAACCTCCGCGATCAATTGATCAAGGCCTGGTTGCTGGGGCCAAACCTGCCTGAGCTTGCGGACCAGGCGGTCTGCCTGGCGGGGATTGCCCGCGGAGAGTGCCCGGTTTACCTGTTTTTCCAGTTCGGCCGCCTCGGTTTGCCACTGCTCTCGCCACTTTTGAACGGCCGGGTGTTGAGGAAGAAGTTTCGATAACGTCTCCACCGCCCCCCGCGCCGCGGCATACTCCCCTTTTTGCCAGCGCTGTTGAACCAGCGCATCGACTGCCTGTCCGATCAAATTGGAGAGTTCCGGATGATTGGGGTTAATTTCGCTCAGACGGCAGAGATCGGCAAAAGCGCGTTCCGATTCTCCCTGAGCGAGGGCCGCCCGTGCTTCCTCAATCAAAAACAATTGCTCGACTTCAGCAAATCCACTGACGTTGGGATAATGGGTGGCCACGTAGTCCAGATAGTCGTAAGCCTCATCAAAACGTTTTTCCTGGATCAGTTTGCTCGCCTGCTCCAGCAAGAGCTGTTCGAACAGCTTGATCTGTACGATTGCCTGCCACGGCACGCGATAACGTTCTCCTGGACGATCGAAAAGCTCTATCTCCAGATACCCACTTCGCGGCAGCGGTTGCGGAACTTTGCGATCTGGCAGGGGAACAGGCGACAGCTTGAGGACGGCATTATTGTTGGCCGCGTTGAGATACAGCAGGTCGAACGGCGATTGCTCGTATAACGGGGTGGTTGTATCGATGCTGGGTTCCGATAGTTGTTTTGACACCTGCGGCGTGAGCGGAGAAGGTTGCTGCGGCGTTTCGGCAAAGGCACCCATCCCCAAGATACAAATGGCCGCGAGGCAGGCGGCACCGCGTATCCAGCAGCCCCATGGAAGCCGCTGCGTTTCGTTCGTATGCCGCTTCCGCAGCTCGAATTGTTCTTTTCCAAGATGATTCATTTCCTGAGACGCCGAGTCCGTCACATTCTTAAGGAGTGGCGGAAAGGCTTGCGCTATCGTTGGTTCGACTCAGCCGGAGCGAATCCAAAGAGACACGCAGCCAGCAGCCCTCCAGCGTGCCCAGCCAAAGCTCATTCCCCAGCAGTGTGCCACCTGCCGAAAGAGGGGTTTCCAGCTTCGCGGTGTCGGTGATCTTTTCGGTGGTCAGATCGATGGTAATAAGCTCTCCAGACGATGTGGCCACAAGTAACGATTGACCGCGGCGGATCGGGAGTCCTACCGGGCTGCGATTTCCCATCGGCACCTTCCTCATGCTGTTGGCATCGTTCAACCAGAAAAAGGTGCCGTCGGCTGTCATGAAACACACGAGGTTATCGCCGGTTACTGGCCCCCAGATGCACTCGCCGGGAAGAGGAATCGTTGCCGTGGACTGAAGGGTCTCCGCGTCGAAGAACACCAGATTGTTTTCGGCATCGCTGATTACGACAAGCTTATCGAGTTGCGCCAGTGGAGAGACGAATGGTACGCGATGGGATTGCTCGCGTTCTAAACGGAAGTGATCGGGGGGACTCCCCTCCAGCCGGAGCTTGACGAGATGCCCTCGGCTATCCGCTGCAATAAGGGTTTGGTCTTTCAAGGCGACGGCGCCTGAATAGTGGGTCGTCTCTCCCGGAACTGTAGGCCCCAGATAGGCAACCGGTTGCGGCGTTTCCTGTTCGCAGGAGAGCCAGACGAGGCTTCCATCCTCGAGTCCGACTGTGCACCCATTTGCCAATGGAACGAGCGGACCAGCCACCGCCCTTGCGAATCGCACAAGTTGCTGCTTAGGGGGATCGGATCGCGCATCAATCTTGAGCAAAGCAGTCGTTCCCGGGTAGGTCATCACCCACAGGCCGGGGACAGGAGAACAGGTGAGCGGCTCCACTTTCGGCGAAGGAACCGTCGGCATCTCAGTGGTTGCGAGGGCTTCCACCACCTGCGGGAATTGTTTTTCTCCGAGATTCCACCCAGCCACGTGTCCGCTCCAGGTCACGGCCACCAGCGACTGATGAGAAGCGGATGGGGCCAGGCTGACTCCCGGATCACTGAGATGGACCTCCCAGTAACTTCGTCCATCGGCGGAATTGACGGCCGTGACAAAAATCCCGGGACGGTTTGGCCGACGATACGCATAGAAGACCGTGGAGTCCATAATCACTGGCGGCGCGATGGCCAGGGTGTTTTCGCAGGCCACCCACCGAGGGATGAGTCGTGCGGCCGATGCCTGAAGCTCAAATTGAGCCAGGGAGGTGTCGGCTGTGAACAGGGATTCGCCCGTCAGGACAACCCACGGTGCCACCCACTGATCCGATCGCGGGAGCCCTCCCGGCGACTTTCCTTCCGCAAGAAGGGCCAGGGGCTTCTGACGCTCCCGCGCCCGTAATTGATAGACCTGAACGTGGCCGCCGTGGGTGATCAAACTCAGTCGGGATTCCTGAACTTGCAGAGGTGTGAGGAGTTTTCCCGGCAGTTCGATGTCCTGAATCGATGCTTCGGCCGCCTGGCTGCCCGGAGATTCCGCGTTCTTCTGGGAAAGTGCCAGGACGCGGAGTTGCGCCGTTTGTCCGTTCTTCTCCATTGGCAGAACGAGATACTCGCCGACAATCACCGGCGGGACGCAGAGCTGGCCCGGTTCGTGCCCCAGATACCACACGTCCACACATGTTCCTTTATCAGGATCGATGACGAAGAGATTGGAATGCTCTCCGACGAGATACCATCGGGGCGGACTCTCCGTTAGCACCGGAAGGAACGCCGGCTTTTGGGGAAGAATCAGTTCTCGAAGAATTTTTTCCTCCTGGAAATCGACCAGATAGATACGCCTCGAGCTTCCCAAAATCGTTCCCACGTGCCCAGTTGCAAGGGCGCACTCGGCTGGGGGTTCGGGGAGCCGAATTTCCCGCAGGGAATTTCCTGTGCTCAACTCCAAACAGGCAACGCATCTGTTGATGCGGTCCGGAAGTGCGACGGCCGGATGATTATCAATCTCAACGATGCACGGCATTTGAAAGGACCCGGCGGCACCGACTGATTCACCGATGCGGCGCTGCCACAGGAGCTTTCCCGTACGCGCCTCGAGGGCGAAAGCCGATGACTGGTCGGAGACCACTACAACCCGATCTTCCGGCAATGGGGCTTCCCCCTTTTTGAGGAAAGCAAACACCGCCGTTTGCTCTACCTGAGGTCGGTTGGGCGGGTTTGGAGCAGGGGACGGCTCAACAAACTTCACCCGGTCCTTTTCCGCCTCCGCAACGCGCCGCATGACGCGAATGAGTTCGGCGTTGTTTTTGGCCTGGGGATAGTTCTGAAGAAATTTCCTTCTTACCTCATAAACCTGATCAAGATCCCCTTTTGCCAGCAACTCTTTCAGACGGCCGATTGTTTGAGCCAATTCTTCCGTTTCGGAAATGCGACGCCGTGCCAGCTCGAGCGTGGTGGCGATTTCGTCGAGTTTCGCCACCGGGCGTTTGTCCTGCGGGATGAATCGCCGACAGTAGGCAAGGGCCTCCTGAGCTTTCTCCACAAGGGCGGGATCTGCTTTTTGAAGGGCCGCCCGCGCTAGATTCTCAGCAAGCGGCGGTAGAATCGCCGTGAGTTCTGCGTCGGCCTCGGCGTGGAAATCGGGAAGGGGGCTGATTTGGTCGAGGACCTCTTTAATCGCAGAAAGTGCCGCCGCACTCTCCTGAGTTTGCACGGCTTGCCGGATTTGCGCTAGTCCCCGCCGCACTTTCACCGGTCCGGCCTGGGGATGTCGGGGAAAATTATCCAGAAACTGCGTGTACTTATGGATGGCTTGCGTGTACGAGCCGGCATGGTAGTCGGCATCTGCTTCGGCCAGCAAATCGTCCCCACTTCGCCTGTTGAGAGACCAGAAAAGCACCACCCCGGCGAACAGCAAGAGGAGGATTCCCCCACCACCAAACAGGATGAGCGGCGATTCCCATGGCGTTTTGCGACGGGGCGAAGTCCAGGTTGTTACCGGTGGGACAGTCGCGGGTGTTGGACTGGTGGGAGGCAAGAGTTCGCTCAGCAAATCCTCGGTAGGGCTGGATGGGGGCGGCTCGAAGTCGCGCGACGGGGCTGGCGAGGTCGTATCAGCAGATTCCAGGGGGACAGCCCGGGGAGGTGGCGAAGGCGCCGCCGGTGTTTTCCGCGGAGGTTCTTCTTCGAGCGGCAACAAATCCACGGGTTCGTCTGCCAGCCCAATGTTCTCTTCATCCGGAACGGGCGTGCCTTCCAGGGGACGAAGGACCAGCGGTTCGATTTTCTGTCGCGGATTCCTGGCCGCCCACTCCGCCTCAATCTGGCTCATCAGCCGCTGGGCCAGAAGCCTTGACAGATATCCCTGTTCCACAAGAATACGAGCGGCCATCGCCGCGTTGATGGGTTTGGCCGTCTTCAGCGAGCGTGCCACGTGCGCCCGAAGCTCTGCCAGGACTTCGGGCGGGACGAGATCTTTTTCTTCGAGGACTTTGAAAAGTGCTTCCGCGGGAATCATGATCGTTCAGTCCGGCGTCTTTCCTCCCGTGTGCTTTCATCGTTATTCATTAAGCCGCCATAAAACCATTTCGAGCACGCCCGGTTAGAGCTTCGTTTTTTAAGGTGCTTTTTAAAATGCTGTATCTTCTACAGTGGCCAGTCGAATGCGTTCCATCCCCACTGCGTTCCCCGCATCCAGTGCCTTGACAACCGTTTCATGACGGCATTGCGGGTCTGCCAAAACTAACAGGCCTGTACGCCCGGGAACACCCTGTCCCAGTTGGCCCAGCTTCGCCTCACGCAACTTGTTGAGGAGCTCTTGGTCGCTGGGGGCATCCTCTCCGTCCACCGTGATGTTATTATCGCGGTCGATTCGCACGATGACGAAATCGCTTTCGTTTTCCAATTCTTCCAGCGTTTGGGCCTGTGCCGTCTTTTCCTGATTGTCGGAAGGCGGCATTTCGAGAGCTTTTTGCAGACTGAATGCCGCCGTCATCATAAAGAATATCAGCAACTGAAACACGACGTCCACCATCGGCGTCATGTCCATGACCTCTTCGGGCATTTCCGGCCGGGTGAAGCTGATGGGTACGTTCTGCGCTTCTTCGACGGTCTCCACAGACATATCTGTTGAAGTTGAAGCATCAAACGCAACGACGTGTCCACATGCCGGGCAGGGACCGGATGTGCCGCGAAGATTGTCGGCCACCGTTATAACCGTTCCACATTGTGGACAGCTTACCCGAAGCATGCCGACTCCTGAGTTTTTTAACTTCGCGCGATGATCGTTAGCGATTCAGTATGAAGCGGCGCAAAGCATGCCCATTGCTTCAGTCTTTTTCCAGAACGCCAATATAAATGCGGACGCCTTGCACCTCACCGATATCTTCGAGAATTCTCGCCACGTCCTTATGCCTGAGCTTCCGTTCCGCCTTGACGATCACATCCCGCTTTCCGCTAAGCACTCCTTCGCGAACCGCTGCCACAATTTGTTCTCGTTGTTGCTGGGGGTCATCGGGCAAAGGTGTGCCAACCTTTCCGTCAGCGAGGTACACAGCCGGGGACGCATTATCACCCTGGTAGGCCACTGTGATGATGGTCGCCTGGGCGGGACTGGCGCCTTTGCCATATCGGGCAGGGGGAAGTTCCAGCGCACGCCCCACATCCATGGATGACGCCACCAGAAAGAAAATCAGCAGCAGGAACGTCACGTCAATCATCGGTGTGATATCAAAATCCACCGATTCCTGGCGAGGCCGGCGGAAGACGATGGCTTCAGATTCCTCGCCCACGACACGTGTCCAGACGTCGGTGCTCATGGCCGTTTCCAGGCGTATTTGACTCAATCCGCGATTCTTTGACGTTCGACATATTTCCCGCTCGGGCTATTCGGTGCGGAAGGTTCGCTCAGCTGCGGTCCGACCTGCCGGAGCAGGCGCCGGAGGGGGCGTCGCGGCACTTTCGGTGCGGACTCCCGCGCTCTTAAGCACATCGAGGAGACGATTGAGCCCCGAGCTAACGAAGTCTTCCAGCTTGCGAATCTGGATGCTCGCAGATGCCGCGCAAAGGACCAGCGGGATAGCGATCGCGAGACCGATGGCGGTGGTGACGAGGGCCAGACTGATGTCGTCAGCGAGTTTGGTGGGGTCCACCTTTTCACCACCCGAAAGTTTGGCGAAGGCCCCCATCATTCCCAGCACGGTTCCAAACAGCCCCAGCATGGGAGCGCTCTTGATGACGGTGTAGATCCAGGAGAGACGGTATTCGAGATCGGCAAGGACGTCCCGCTGGAAGCGCTCCACGAGGAGTGTACGGAGCCGGGAAAGGCCGAGTCGTCGGTTGAGCAGGGCCAGCCGGACCAATTGCGGCAAAGCGCGACTGTCCTCCGAACACATGTCCACCGCGGCTGTGAAATCTCCCCGTGTGATGAGGTCTTCCACCCGGAGAAGAAATTCCTCCTGCTGCTGTTCCGTCACGAACCGAAAGCGCCGAATTCGGCGGACAAGCATCACCATGCAGAACGCACCCCAAAGAGCCACGAGGGCAAGGGCCGCGTAGTCCGCAGTTCCTAGGTAAGTCGTGATTGTGCTCAGATCAAATCTCATGGGGCTATAGTCTTCCTGGAAACTCACCAAGATGCAGGAACGCAACTCGCTTCCTCGGCGAATCGCGGAATCGTTTACCCGCGCGTTCTCTCGCCGAGTTCAGAGCCAATCCTCAATAATAACGGGCGACCACGTTTGTGCCGACGATCAGTATGCACAATTTTTATCGATATTGTTGGGAAATGACATAGAACGCAAAACCGTTTCCCTCACGTCGGATCCCAAATCGCGTGGAACTCACCCGATCGGCGCGGCTGCCAGCATGGGCGCGTTCCAGGGCGGCGAGCTGGGCTTCGACTTCTGGCGGAAGAAATTTGAGAATGATCCGGTTGTCCGCGTCGATTCCCGCCTTGGCCAGCAACTGTTTGTCGGCCTCCTGCAGATCGCCACGCTGCCAGGTCAGATAGAAGCGTTTTTCCGCGTCGGCCGGTCCGATCCGCACCCTCGGCTGGGGTTGTGAAAACCCTGATGCGTACTGAACTTTGTTTCCCGGAAGGAGCACACCCAGTTCAATTTTGAAGTAGTCGAGCTGACGAGCGTAGGTATCCAGGGTATTGCCCTTGTCGAAAAAGATCTCCCATCGCCGCGGGACACCGCTGCCGCCGGTGCCGCCAGCGCCACTGCGGACTGGGGAGCCTTTCGGGCCGCCACGCTCCGTGGATTCCGGATCGGCCACAAGCGGGTTTTCCAGATCGGCCAGTCGAGCGGCTACCACGTCGGCCACCGAGGCCAGAGCATCCTGAAGCTCCGGCTCTTCCAGTTCTTCTTCCTGACCGGGGGGTTCCGTGTTGATTTCCATCTCCGGTCCCAGGGGCAGTCCCCCCTCGCCGATCGGCTGGTAACTGACGGGAACCACCACCTGGGAAATATGCGAGCGTCCTGTCAACCAGATGATGAAGAGCCCCAGCACGCAGAGCCCCAGCAGAATCAGGCAGGAAATAATGGCGCTGACCGCGCGATCGTAAGCCGTCACGCGGAGAGCATAATCGGGATCGTTGAAGACCGGTGCGGTGCGATCCGTCATTTTTCGTGTATCAGCAGCGCGTCCGCGTTCTGACTGTTGGGCGAAAAACTGTTCCACGCTCGGTCAAGAGAAACGGTTTTCCGGGAAAAGGGCTTGCTCTCCCTCGCGTTTCCCTTTGACGATATCGCATGTGCTTCCATCTGGCCATTCCAGCGTGACGCACAGCTTGGAGGCCCCCATCAGTCAAAACTGGCAGTTGGGTCGATTTGCCGGTACCAGGCTTTCCATTTTTCCACAGCCGCCTGCCGTTCTGTTTCGGTAAAATTCGGCCGGAGACCGCCTTCGAACCGCCGACTGAGGCGCCGGAGGGCCCTATCGGCAGCCAGCACGACCTCCGGGTTGGGATCGTTGAGCGCGAAAATGAGGACAGGGGCGTTGCGGACATCTCCGCCTCGCCCCAGCGCTGTGAGGGCGGCGATTTTCGCTTCTGGACGATCGCTGGCGGCAAGCCGCCGCAGTTGCTCTTCCTGATCGGACACAAGCAGTCGGACCTGCTGAGGAGGCAAGGTCTCCAGCGTTTCAATGACGCCCAGAACCTGCGATTTCTCACCGGAGTTCAAGATGGCGATCAGGTCTTCCGGCGTGGTCCGCAGCGGCAGGGCCACCACCTGGCCGTTTCTGACAATAGCGTTGTCGGTTTCCTTGGGGAGTCCGCGGGCACCGACCAGGACGCCGGGTCCAAAGTCCCGCACCCGTTCGATGCTCTGTTTCGTGGATCGCACGAGAAAAAGGATGGCGAACGCCGTGTCGGGTACAGCGCCGCACTGGTGATTCCAGCTTCCGTCACTGTTTTGAGTCTTAAGAATGAAGTCGGCACCAGCCTCGTACCAACCCGGGATGGTGCTTCCCGGCCTGTCAACAAGTTCACGAAAGGTAAAATACCGCTCCAGGGTGTAAAGGTAGTAGTAGTTGTACATTCCCGACGGGATTTTGAAGTTGTTGTGGATGTACGCATTGCCGCGCTGGAGACAGGCCCGAAGGGCTGACGGATCGATCGACAATCGGAGCTGGCCGCTGGCTCGGGCGTTGTCAATACGTTGCAGGGCAGGGGGGAGGTCGGTCTCGGGGAGGGAAGTTCGCTGTCTGTCGAGAAGCGATGCCAGCACGTACGCGCTCCCGACTCCGGCAACGGCCATACCGATGCGGACGCTGTTCTGAGGAATGAGTTGGGGACCCGGGGCCACCTGCCCCTGGTACCCGTAGCCGCCGCTGGGATCCTGGGTGCGCAGAAGCCACAGCGCGACGCGATTGAGCGGCTCGGAGGGGACTGAAAAACCGGCCTGGATGGCCTCCCATAAACCAAGCACAGCATACTGTGTTTGGGATGTATCCCCGGTAGCGGCATGCGTGTGTCCCGGGGGATAACCCCAGCCGCCGTGCGGCTTCTGCCGATACAGAAGATAATTGATGATGGCCTGGATTTCTCGGCGGTAATTCTGTGGATCGTAGGTGCACAGGAAGATAAGGGAGAGACCAGTACTATAGATGTCCCAGCTTCCAATGTCAAAATCCTGCGGCTGGCCGCTCTGCGGAATCCGCTGGCAGATTTCTCGCGCTGCTTCGAGGATCACGGGATGATTGGCCGGGCGATGGGCCTTGATCATGGCCAGACCGTTGAGGGCCCAGGCCCCAATCTGCATTCCGCCGTAATGAGAATCGGGCTTTTCCAGAAAAGCCAGCCCGCGTTCCACGGCTTGCCGCACGACAGGGCTGTCCGGGGAGAGCTGCCCCATGGCTGGTTTGCCGGCCATCAGACACATTACGACAAGGATCAGATTCAAAAGCACACGGCCCACGCCCCGTACCCCGGACGGGAAATCCAGCGTGCGGCTGTCAGCCGGAGAACCGTTCGTCGGCACGTGCCAAGGTCCTTATCCTGCACTGAGCGTATTAACAGACGCGATTTCTATCAGTTCTCGCGCCACAATTTGAATGCTACCGGACCCAAAAGATCGTGTCAACGAAAGGACTGCATCTTGCGGGTTGGGGCATCGGCTTGTTCGCAAGTGCCATTCACGGAGTGGCTTTGCGCTCCAGAAGGATGGTCCACGCCAGCGCCCCCTGCCGGTCACTGCTGGGCGTGTCGAATCGTGTCGGCTCCAGCCTGAGAATATGGAAGTCCTGGGAGAAATCTTCTCGGATTTCTTCTTCCCGAACCCGGGGCGGACCGCCCGTCCCCGGTTCATTGGCGTTGCCCGCCAGAATAAGCACACGGCTGCCGGGCTTGGTCACACGGCGTAAAGTGGCGATATACTCGGCGGCGGCCGTGCGGCGGACGCCGTGGTAGCAGCCCCGATCATAGACATAATCAAACTTGGGCAGATACGAGGGAGGATTGAGCACGTCGCCCAGCAACCATCGGACATTCACGCCGGCCTTTTTGGCTTTGTCGCGAGCGATGGCGATAGCGGTGGGGGCCAGATCGATCGCCGTCACATCAAAACCCTGCTCCGCCAGATAAATGGCGTTGGTTCCGGTGCCACATCCGAGTTCGAGGGCCCGGCCGGGCTGCAACCATTTTTCGGCAATAGCCTGACGCAGATCGCTAGAAGGCCGACCCGTATCCCACGCTGGTCTGTTCCCCGCGTGATACGCACGGTCCCAACGCTCGATGAGGGCAAGCCCCTCCGCAGTGAACGGCAAGACGCCCGCGGCCAACGGCCAGGGACGATCAGTGGAAATGATTGGGTCCCCCTCGTAGGCGATGGTGGCCTGAGTCCAGTCCGGGAGCGGTAGATGGAGCTGGACGGTGGCTCCCTCCGCCAGGCGGACGCTCAGTGAAATCATCTCCGCAGTGGCTGAAAGGATTTTGAGCCGGTCCTTCAGATGCGGGGGATGGTCCGCCTTCCCCACTGCCATGACCCAGAGGTTCCGCTGGACGGATTGGCTGGGTAAGGAAACGGTAACGCGGACGCTCCGCCGCTTCTGCTGCCCGGCCACCTCCTCACTGACGGCGATGGCTTCCGCGGGGAGAGACGGCGGCCAAATCCGCAGCATTTCCAGCGACGATCGGGCCCCAGCGTAACGGATCATGTCTCCATCAATCGCGGGAGCCTGGGGAAAGTGGAAAAGCACGGACACAGGGGTTGCAGGAGTTGGAGGAACCACATAGTCATCCAGGACCAGGACGTCAGGTTTGAGGAAGAGCAGCCGCCGGATGAATGTCGGTCGGGGGTCGATTCGCCGGCCTTTCTCGAAGCGACCATAAGCGTTCGAGGCATCGCCTACCACCATCGTGAAACGCGGGTTCTCCTGGAAGGCCAAAATGTCGCCGGTGTCGAACGGTCCTCCCGGCACCGTGGGACCGACAAACTGTCGCGGATCATTTCCCAGCACGCGCTGGCCACCACCGATCAAAAGCGTGTTGTGAAATTCTGTGGCCTTTGCCCCATATTGTCCCGCGTCCACAAGCAGTTCCTCCCCGGCGGAGAGCACAAAACTGTTTTGATCGGCGTGCTGGTGGCCGGCGAAGCTATCACCACACACAAACACCCCCCAAATGGCTTCGGGGCCCCAGTCGCTGCGGAAGCTGGCCCAGCCGACACCCGGGAAAAGACAGCCCGTGGGAAGGCTCTCCCGCTGCACTTCGTGGATCGAGGCATCAAACCAGAGAATCTTGGGCCAGATGTGGAAGGGATACCGCAAGGGAGTATGGTTGGCCACCCATTGGGCAAAAGGATCCCGATACCGCTGGGCGAGCAGCCAGAGGTAGGCTGTTTCCTGGTGACCCCATCGGGCAGGGGTTTCGATGTCGGCGATCGGGGCGAAAGAATTGTCGAAAGGCCGAGTGCAGTACAGCAGCCATCGACCGGCGCCGCCCAGCCCGGGACACATTGCGAACAGATCTTCGCCGGTGGCTGTCCGCCAGGCCTCCATTTGATGGGCCAGTTCGTAGGCGAAGAAACTGAAATAACTCATGCTTTCGTGCCAGCCACCCTCGCCTTTCTGACCGGGCTTGCCGCCGCCGAGTTGGTTTACAGTGGGAATGAAGTGCTGCTTGAGCATCTGGTCACATTCCGCCAACAGCTCGGTCGCCCATGGGGATGCCTCTTCGTGCGCCAGAGCTAGGGCTGCATAGACCAGTGGACCGTATTCCAGATACACGTGATTGTTGTAATCGGAATGGCGGTACTGCTTTTTCATTACCTCAACCAGCTCCTGCATTCGCCGGATCAGGCGGTCTTTCTCCTTCGGGGACAGCAGCGGATGGAGCCAGTCGTAGGTTATTGCCAGAGCTTTGAGCATCCGAGGCCGCGTCCACGAGTCCCCCTCGGCGGTGCAAAGATAGTCGGTAAATCTGTCAATCCGTGGCCGAAGTGCAGGGTCCTGCTTTTCCATGAGAAACACCACGAGGGCGGCGATGGCCTGATCCGGCGTGACCCAAAGATTGGGGTTGAAACTTTGGGAATAGGCAAAACGTCGCAGGTCTTCGTATTCTTTGGCGGGAAAGCCGTCCTGTTCTCGGCGGAAAGGAAGGCGTCGCCAATCCTCGGGAGTCAGCCAGATTCGTGGGTGTTCGCGACGAACTTTTTCGGCAATCGGAGGAGCACTCTCCGAGGCCACAAGGGTGGGACGGCAAAGCAGCATCCCCGAAGCAGTAATCGCCAGAGTGATCAACAGAAAGACTTTTTGCCGCAGGGCGTTTTCGGTGAAAACAGCGGCTCGTGTCGATTCGCGTCTGCACGTTTTCACGGGGGCATCCTCCCTCATCCGAGATTTGACATTTTCGTCCGGGAGTATTATACCGTGGGGGCTGCGCGCGGAAGTGGGCCGAGCGTCTTTGTGTGTCGCCCGATTTGGGAAAACGGCCGGGTGTGCGAGGCCGATCATCTGGGCTGACCTTGCCAATGGGACAAAAACTCGGCTAACATGCGGAAAGTCGATGGTTTAAATCCTGCACCAGGGTAGATTGGCGGCTGGCTAGCGGCGGCAGACCTGCTGACACGGTTTTCAGGCTCCAAAGGAGGTACCCATGCAGGTCCTGTTGGATGAGAACACACTTCGGGAAGGCGTTGACCGTCTCGCCCAGCAGATTGAGGAGCGCTATCGAGGGAAGAAACTCACCCTCGTGGGGGTCCTCCTGGGAAGCGTCGTATTCCTCGCGGATTTGATGCGGCGACTGACGATTCCCTATGGAGTGGCGATGATTTCTTCGCGGCAGATGGCCACTGAGAACAATCGGCCGGGACAGCTTGTTATCCACGTCGATTCCCTCATGCCGGAAGTGAAAGGGCGACACGTGCTGATCATCGATGACATCTATGACACGGGTGAGACCCTGTGGGAACTGATTCCCCAATTCGATGAATTTAATGTGAGTTCCGTTCATTCCGCGGTCCTGTTAAGGAAACAGGGACGGCAGCGTGTCCCTGTGGCCCCCGATTTCGTGGGTTTTGAAATTCCCGATGTGTACGTGGTGGGTTACGGGATGGACTACCGCGGATATTACCGGAATCTTCCGTATATCGCTTCTTTAAGCCCCGAAGAGATGGCCAACTTTCGGGAGAACGATAGGTGATCGCTGCTCGGCTGGTGTGTGTGACGCGGCGATTTTGGCCACTGGTTGGTGGGGCGGAGCGATTTATGGGAGAATTCGCGGTGGAAGCCCAACGGCAAGGGCGATCCACGAGGCTTCTCACAGCCCGGTGGGAACCTTCCTGGCCCAGCACACTCACCTATCGAGATGTGCCCGTGATTCGACTCCGCCAGTTGAAAGCGCGCTTCATCGGCACGCTTGTCTATATGGCAGCGCTGCGGCGCTGGCTTCGCCGGTATCAGTCGTCCTATGATTTGGTGTTTGTATCTCTTTTGAAGCATGACGCCGTGGCGGCTCACTGGGCTGTGAAAAGCCGCCGACCCCTGGTCCTCATCGCGGAGGGAAGTGGCAGCACAGGGGACTGCGCCTGGCAGGAGCAGGCCGTTTTGGGCAGGTGGATTCGCCGGATCTGCTACCGGGCGGACGCGGTAATCGCACCCAGTCGAGAAATTCAGGAAGAGCTTCTCCAGGCCGGTTACCCGCCGAAAAAAATCCATTATCTGCCTCATGGTGTAAAAATACCCCCAGAACGGACACCGGAGCGTCGCCACCAGGCGCGTCAGAGTCTTGCGGCGTTGCATCCACGGTTTCATCTTCAGCCGGACGAAGAGCTGGCCGTCTTCGTGGGGCGGCTTCATCCAGGGAAAGGACTGCGGGAACTGGTGGAAGCATGGAGGCTGGTTGTCCAACGACGCCCAACTGTGCGGCTGTGGCTGGTGGGGGAAGGGCCCATGGAAACCGAGCTCCACCGCCAAATCGACACCGCAGGACTGCATTCCCGAGTTGTGCTGGCCGGCAGTTTTGATGATGTGGGGGAAATCCTTCAGGCAACAGATCTGTTTGTGTTCCCATCCCACCGGGAAGGCATGTCTCTGGCACTGCTGGAGGCGATGGCGGCGGGACTGCCGATTGTGGCGACCGATATCCCGGGCAATCGGGCCTTGGTGCAGAGTGGGGAATCAGCGCTGCTGGTTCCGGTTGAATCGCCACGGGACCTCGCTGAAGCCGTCATCCACATTGCAGAAAATCGAGAGTGGGCCCAGCGTTTGGCACAGCGCGCCCGCTCTGTGGCGGTCACGCAGTTCTCCCTCGAGGAGACAGTCCGCCGACATCTGGAGCTTTTTGATGATATCTACACTCAATTCATGAAAAATCGGCAGGTACGGTGATAAGAACCACTCGATCCGTTCTTTTGAGACGATGTATTAACAAGGCTTCGGCAGCAAGTCGCTTTGGAAATCGAGTGATCAACCAATCGGCTAGTTTGGGCATCCTTCGAGGAATTAAATCAAACGGATCGTCTGGAATCGCGTGTGAGGTTCTTTAGTCTGCAATGAACGCATTGGGCACAGATAGAATTGTGCATATCATTCCAACGCTGGATCAGGCGGGCGCGGAAAAACAGATGACGACGCTCGCTTGCCAACTCCGGCGTCGGGGCTGGGATGTTCGGGTGGCCGTTCTCACCCGGGATGGCCCTTATCGGGCCGAGCTGAAAGCTGCGGGGGTGCCGATATATTATGTGAACAAGCGGGGCAAGGTGGACCTTTCGGCACTCCTTCGCCTGCGTCGCTGGCTGGAAGAGGTGAAACCGACCATCGTCCAGACGTGGCTTTTCGCGGCCAACGTGTACGGACGAATCGCCGCCAAACAGGCAAAAGTTCCGCACATCCTGGCGTCCGAACGCTGCGTCGATTTGTGGAAAAGCTGGTGGCACTTCGTGTTCGATCGGTATCTCGCGCGGTGGACCGATCGCATCGTGGTGAACAGCTCGGGTGTGGCGGCTTTCTACGTGTCCAGGGGAATTTCCCAGGAAAAAATTGTGGTCATTCCTAACGGAATGGCGATTCCGGAACGACCGTCTGAATCACGGCAATCTCTGCTTTTGGAACTGAAGTTACCACCGGACACCCGGCTTGTGGGAGTGGTCGGACGGCTGTGGCCGCAAAAGAGTCTTCGCGACGCGATCTGGGCGGAGGACCTTCTCAAACGTCTTCGCGACGACGTCCATCTCCTCATTGTGGGAGACGGTCCCGAACGCCGGGCCCTGGAGCGCTACTGCGAACATCTGGAAATCACTGATCGTGTCCATTTTTTGGGCCATCGGCGCGACGCGCTGCGTATCATGGCGCATCTGGATGTCTTCTGGAACACGAGTCAATACGAGGGTCAGTCCAATTCTCTCATGGAGGCCATGGCGCTGGGGGTTCCGGTGGTCGCCTCGGATATTCCCGGCAATCGGGATCTCGTCGTTCACGGCGAGACGGGGTATCTTGTGCCGCGGGGCTTTCAATTTCGAGCCGGCATAGCCAAATACACGAAGAAAATACTTGAGGATCCCGAACTGGCCGCCCGTTTGGGAATGGCAGGTCGGGAAAGGATTGCCACCCATTTTTCCGTGGAACGAATGGTGGAGAGCTACGAGGCGCTGTATCGCGCCTTGGCAGGTGCCGGGGCGATTTCCGCCACCGAATTGGAGCTAAGCAAGATACGGCAGTGACATGTGTGGAATAGCGGGAGCCGTTTGGTACGACGAGGGAAAAGCCCTCAGTGAAGAAGATCTCGGGCGGATGACGCATGTTTTACGACATCGCGGCCCGGACGATGAAGGTTTTTATGTCAAGCATCTGGCAGGCGGAGATCAGCCCGCGTGTGGCGTCGCCCTGGGGCATCGGCGGCTTTCGATTATTGACATCTCGGGCGGGCACCAGCCGATGAGCAATGAAGAGGGGACGCTGTGGATCGTCTTTAACGGGGAGATTTACAACTTCCGCAGCCTTCGCAGGAATCTTGAAGAGTCAGGCCATCGTTTTGCCACCCGATCCGACACCGAAGTCCTTCTGCACCTGTACGAAGAAAAAGGGCTGGACTTTCTTGTCGATGTCAACGGCATGTTCGCCCTGGCGCTGTGGGATGAGCCGCGCCGGCGGCTTGTGCTGGCCCGGGATCGGTTGGGTGAAAAACCGCTCGTTTATCGGTGTGAACCCGATCGTCTCCTTTTCGCCAGTGAACTGAAAGCCCTGCTGGAGGTGCCCGGTGTTGGGCGGGAAGTTGATCCGGAAGCCCTCGACGCATATTTACTGTACCAATACGTGCCGCATCCCTGGACGATTTATCGCGGCATCCGCAAATTGCCGCCCGGGCACCTTGCCGTTTATGAAAACGGGCAGTTGACGGTCCGCCCTTACTGGACGCCGGACTTCTCCCACGAAGACCGCCCCGACTGGAAAGATGCTGTCGAGCAGGTGCGAGAGCTCCTGCGACGATCGGTAGAGTTACGGCTGGAAGCCGAGGTTCCGCTGGGGGCGTTTCTCTCCGGCGGCATTGATTCCACGATCGTGGTGGGGCTCATGCAGCAACTGGCGACCGAGCGGGTGCGGACCTTCTCTATCGGCTTTCCCGTGGCCGAGTACGATGAAACGCGCTATGCCAGAATTGCAGCGGAATCCTTTCACACTGATCACCGCGAATTCTGCGTGGAACCGGACGCGGTGAAGATTCTCCCGCAGTTGGTCTGGCATTACGACGAACCTTTTGCAGACAGTTCTGCCATCCCCACGTGGTATGTGGCCGAGATGACCCGGCAACACGTGACGGTGGCCCTGACCGGAGACGGGGGCGATGAACTCTTCGGTGGTTATCCGCGGTATTGGGCTATTGCCCTGGCGGAAGGTATTCATGGGCTTCCATTCTGGCTCCGGTGGGTCTTCCACGAGCGCTTGTGGCGCTGGGCCTCGCAGGCGCGGCAGAAGTCCTTCTGGGGGCGGGTCCGACGTTTCACAGAGGCGCTCCACCTGCCCGTGGGTGAACGGTATCTCGAATGGATAGCCATTTTCAATAGCTGCCGCCGCTGGGCGCTGTACACGCCCGAATTTCAGGAGTGTCTGGCGATGGCCCATCCCGAGAAATTCTTTCTGGAAACCTATTCTCGGGTGGCCGGGCGCGATGTGATTTCGGCGATCAGTTTGGCCGACCTGTTCACGTATTTGCCGTGCGACCTGCTGGTCAAAGTGGACCTCGCGGCCATGGCGCACAGTCTGGAGACGCGGCCGCCGTTTCTCGATCATCACCTCGTGGAATATGCGGGAAAACTGCCTGGCTCGTGGAAAGTCCGCGGCAGGCGGGGTAAACGCATTCTCCTTGAAGCGTTTAAGGACCTCATACCCCCGGCCATTCAAACTCGCGGAAAGATGGGATTCGGTGTGCCGCTCGATCACTGGTTTCGCGGGCCACTGGCCCAACTGGCCTGCGGACTTCTTCTCCATCCACGGACGATTCGACGGGGGTATTTTCGCCAGGAGGCCATTGAAAGGCTGCTCGAAGAGCACCAGCAAGGGCGGTGGAACCACAGTTATCGCATCTGGGCGCTCCTTTTCCTGGAATTGTGGATTCGCCGCTGGATCGACGGGGAGGAGTCACCCGATCTGCAAAGCTTGTTGATTCCGGCCAGTCGAAGTCTCTAACGCTGCCTTGCGGCAAAGCGGCCATCGTCTGCCGATGGGTGCGCTTCCCCGTTAAAATAATCTCCAAGCGGCAAGCTGCGGAGGTTGGCGGTTGATCGGAGTGCAACGATCGGCCGTCGTGCCAGTTTTCACACAAGGTTGCGGTTTTGGAAAGATGGGTGGAATAACGGCACTTTCGAGGCTGCCGTCCGAGAATTGAGAGTTATCAGCAAGGATTGAAAATCGCCAGTACGGACTGGCATTTCTGGCCAAGTGACTTTCAAAGACAAAACCCGTTGCCAGCAGCAAACCGGATTTCTGTTCACAGCCCGGTATGCTTTGTGTCCGAGAATAGTGTTGGCACGCCGTTTTGCCTCAAACGGCGCCAGTATTCTTCGGTCCCCGGAAAACGATTCAGGGAGGGCGCACGATGGCTTATGTGAGAAACGACCAGATTGTCACGGTTATCCTGGCCGGGGGGAGAGGTTCGCGACTGGATCCGCTGACTCGCGATCGTGCCAAGCCTGCCGTGCCGTTTGGCGGGGCTTATCGAATCATCGATTTCACCATGTCGAATTGCCTCAACAGTGGACTGCGGAAAATCTTGATTTTGACGCAGTACAAGGCGATGAGCCTGGATCGCCATATCAATATGGGCTGGCAAAAGTATTTTTGCCGAGAACTTGGGGAGTTTGCCGATGTGGTGCCACCCCAGCAGCGGATCGATGAAAACTGGTATCAGGGGACGGCGGACGCGGTCTATCAAAATATTTACGCCATCGAGAAAGAGCAGCCGGAATACGTCGTCATTCTGGCCGGCGACCATATTTACAAAATGGACTATCGTAAATTCGTCGATTACCACATCGAACGGGGGGCTGATGTCACCATCGGGGTTCTCAAGGAGCGGTGTGAACTGGCCAGTCGCCGTTTCGGGGTGCTCCAGGTGGACCGAGACAACCGAGTGATCGGCTTCGAGGAAAAGCCGGAGCATCCCAAGCCGATCCCCGGCGAGCCGGAGTTCTGTTACGCTTCCATGGGGATTTACGTATTTCCGGCGAGATTCCTGTTCGAGGTTCTGTGTCGGGACGCCACACGGCGGGGAAGCACCCACGACTTTGGACGCGACGTTATTCCCTCGCTCATCGACGAAAACCGTGTTTATGCCTATCCGTTCATGGACGAAAACCGCAAAAAGAACGCCTATTGGCGGGACGTGGGGACTCTCGACAGCTATTACGAAGCCAATATGGATCTGGTGGCCGTCGAACCGGAGCTGAATCTCTACGACGAGATCTGGCCCATCCGCACTTATCAGCCCAATTATCCACCGCCGAAGTTCGTGTTTGCTGATCCCCAGCGCCGCGGTCAGGCCCTCGACAGCATTGTCTGCAACGGAACGATCGTTTCCGGCGGGACGGTCATTCGCTCCATTTTGGGGCATCGCGTCCGCATCAACAGCTACGCCTGGGTGGAGGACTCGATTCTTTTTGCAGGAGTGGAAATCGGCCGACATTGTCGCATCCGTCGGGCCATCATCGATAAGGGAGTGCGCGTTCCGGAGGGAACCGAAGTCGGGTACGACCCCGAAAAAGACCGTGCCCGAGGATTCGTGGTCACGGAAAACGGCGTCACGGTCATTGCCAAGGCGGAGACGTCGGGCGAACTCTGGGACCAGTCCGTTTCGTAGGGAAGGAGCGCAAAGAAAAAGCCCCCGGAATGCAGTGTCCCAGGGGGGAGGACATAAGACTGTTCCGGGAGCAAGTGGGAGGTAGTTCCTTTACCCGCCGTTACGCCGTCCCTGGCCGAGCGGACATAACCCGGATGCGAATGCTGCCATCCGTGGCTTGCCTGTGCTGGGAACTTGCCACCTGCTGAGCACCTTTTCCTTACTAGTGGTCAGTTTCCCGTCAGGCTACCCTTCACATCAGGGAATGACACCTCCCGCTAAATGATCAACAGGCGTAAGTTACCAAGAAAAAGTCCCGGGGGTCAAGGGCAAATTTTGCAAGGCAAAGCGGGAAGTGACGGGAGGTTGCAGGAGCATGAGGCCGGTCATTACCGTTGACCGCGATCCGCAGTCTTTTGGGAAGTCACTTCCCAGGCCCAGGCGGTTCGGGCGGGAATGGTGACCGGAATTTGCACACCGGTAGGGGAAGTTTCCATGGGTACAGCGGGCGCTGCTTCCACCGGCGCAATACAAAGGGCTGTGTCAGACGGAAATGCGGGCGCGAGATCCGCGATGAGCGTGGTCGTTACCGGTTCGTCACTCACATTGACGGCGATGACGACCACCCGGGATTTGCTGGGTTGCCACCAGCAGCCGCTGAGAAGCGCATTCGTGTTGACCCACCGGGTGCCATGCCATTGCCAGTCCGCCTTCACAGTGGGCAATGGCCGATCAGATTGTGGCGGCCTAAGCATCCGGCCGGCATAGAAGTATTCCCGTAAGAGCCATCTTAACTGCGCAAGTTGTTTGAGAAACTCCGCGTTCTCTTTTTCATTGACGACGGCCGGTGAAATCCAGCCCAACTGTTCACCGAATACGAGCTGCTGGGCTGCCCGCATGCGGAGTGCGAGGTCCCGGGTGGGACCGCCCCCGTAGGCACGTCCGAACATCTGAATGGTGCCCCCGTAAACCGCGGGAAAGGCGGGAACCTGGCCGTCGTATTGCCAGTGCCAGGTGAGATAGCCGTCCATCCAGCGGATATACGGCTCGCCGTTGCATTCGGTGGTGAGCATGCAATCGGCAGGTTTGTCCTGACGAATTTTGTCGAGGAGTTGCCAGTATCCCTCCGTCCACCAGTGGCCACCCCCGAGTGGATGGCCGTGCGCGGGGTCGCAGCACAGCGTGGGAGCGGCCGCCGCGATCTGATCAATGTACACGGCGTCCACTTTGAATTCGCGGAAAAGGCGGAGGACGATCTCCCGCACAGTGCTCTGCCACAGTTCGGTGGTGGGGCACATCACGGCAAGACGGACCGGTGAACCGTCGCTTTCTTTGCTGCCGTAGCTTTCGATGAAGGGCTCGTTCTTTTCGTTTTTGGTGGCCGCCGGAAGCGCCCGACGCGTGAACTGCCAGTCTTCCAGGCCTTTGTCGCGAGTGTCCCAGAGACGCCCATTGATGTAGGGCATGACATGAACTCCTGTCTTGCGGAGCATTTCCACGCCGGGAAGAAACTCGGGCTTGGCCGGAAAGTAGTGGGGGTAGTCGTTGTCAAACGGATTCATGTGCCAGTTGTACCAGTGAACTCCGCACGGGACGCCGAAATATTCGGCGAAGCGGTTCGTTTGTTCAGCGCACTCACCCGTGGGTCCCCCATAGAGGGCCCACAACGGCAGTTCCCGCATCCACAACGGGGTATCTTCGCGGCCGCCGTCACCAAGCTGTGGATACCAACGGGCTTCGCGAACGACCCATTCCCGATATATCTGGGAAGCATCGTACCAGTCCCCCCGCAGAAGTCGCCAAACGGCCTGGCCCGAGAGCGTGAAATCGTTCTCCGGCTTTCCCATGTCGGGGGCAGGATGCTCGTAAGTCACTCGGAGAAGCCGCAGTTGGGGGATCGTGCGGACGGCTATTTGCTTGGTGCTGGCAAAAGGATCGTGCAGCCCGATATAAAGACCAGTTTTGAGGTTTGGCTCATACGCTGCCATAAACTGCATGGTGGTCCAACCACTGGGATAGCGCCCCTGATATTGGAAGTTTTGCGAACACGGATCCGGCGTGACGATGCCACACCCCTGTGGGTAAAGAACGGATCCGTGCGTACCCAGGTCGGAGATCGCAAGTTGGGGGAAAATCACCTCCCGGACACTCCAGGGCGGCGGAACGTGTCGGATCGAGAACTCCCAGGTAAGGGAGGAGGGTGCGGGATCGGCTTTGGCAATGGCCAGCACTTCCAGCGGTGCTCCCGGGAAATCACGCGGCGACTTCCAGACGAGCGTGACGGCCTCTTTTTGTTCCACAGTGACGGTTTCCCAGCCCTGGTCCGCATGAAGATGCCGCAGAGGGCTTTCGGGATGGGCGGTGTCCTGGAGAGTGATGTCGAATAGTGGTGATTCCTGGGAGGACGCCAGCAGTCGACCCTGTACGATGTCGTACAGGCCGAGCATCTCCAGACCGTCGTCGGAGCGTTCCAGGATGACTCCCAGTTCACCGGCAGAGATCAGCGACCACCGCGTGGGCATTTCACCCCTGAGGACCGCGATGGCTTCCTTCAACTTTCCCCGCTTCTCGAGTTCCTCGGCGGCCAGTTGCCACCAGGTTTGCTGGCGTTCCGCCACGGGCAGCTTGTGATATTTGGCCCGAAGCTCCGCCAGAAGACGGCTGAGCTCCAAAGTTGTGGCCACAACTTTTTCCCGGCGGGGCCAAGCTTGGGAGAGCAATGCCAGCTCTGAGGCGGCTTTTTCGGTGGGCCCCAACCAGATGAGGGCCGATTTTTTAACCAATGGCGTGTCCCACGTTTGCCAGGCACGTTCTCCGCATGCCTGGATGTAGTTGCCGTCCTCACCGGGTGCGTCATAAATCAACACGGTTCCGGCTGCCAGCATCGCCAGAGCGTGATCATCGTCGCTGATGAATCCCCACTGCGGACCGCGCCGACTCTGTTGGGTGTTCGCAAAAGAGCCGTTTTCCATGGGGTCGGCCACGGTCCAGCGAGGCATTTCTTTCTGATTGAATTGCAGCTCGAGAAAATGGTGCTCGTTCCAGGGATGAATGGAAGTCTGGGAAGCGACGGCCTGCACAAGAATCAGGGGCCGGTCATGGAAATAGATCCAGTCGTAGACGGCGCTGGGTTGACCCGGGGGCGGATTTTGCTGCGTCGCCCCGTACCGGGCGCGAATTCTGATGACGGTACACAGGGGCCCCTCAGAAAGCTTCGTGACCTCCGGCTGAGGATCGTTTGTCAGCAGGAAGCTTCCAAGCTGACGATCGTGGACGCGGTCGGCCCAACGGGACACATGAAATGTCTTGGACGGCTCTGAATAGACGAATTCCACTGGGAATCCCGCCTGATGCTCGAGGTCACACCGGATGCGAACAGCACCGGCCTGGACAGTGCCATCCCAGGCGGTGGGTAACTGGGATGGAGTTTCAAAGCGAAGGCGAATCGACTGCACATCTGGGCGGGGCAAACTCACGATGAGCGTGCCGAGAAAGTTCGATTGTGCATCGAAATCCACGGCAGGGATGAACTGCAACGGCACGGCATCGCCCGTCTCAAGGTATCCCCGTAGGCCTCGCCAGTCCCCCGGCGTCATTCCGCATGCCTGGAATGTCGGCGTGAGATTGACCTCGGCAACGACCAGCCCATCTGGAGCGGGTCGGTTGATCCGCAAGACCGGCTCACTGGCCGTCAGCGTGTGTACCGAAAAACCACCCAAAAGCAGCACCAGGACCGCGCCGCGGAACATCGTCCTGGGCTGGCTGGTTTGGGTGTGACGTTTCAGGCTGGACCAGTCCAGAAGCGTGCGAAACATCAGGCCGAGGTTTACCTGGCAGGGCATAATGTGCTCCTTAAATGGGGTGAAAGCAACGGGTAGCAGGGCCGTGCCATACACAACATCTCTTCCACGCTCCCCATGATAGCGTCTCGGCTGACACAAGGAAGCCAAGGCCTGGTTCGTTGAATAATCAAGAGAATGCTGTTACGGGATGAGTGCGGGAGAGATGAAAGGGACGGCCAGTCCGCGCGGGCGACCAGTCGGGTAGCCGCGATGATCCTTCGCTCGCATCTGTTTACCGGAAAATGATTTTTCGCGGCACGGTGCGTATAGGCCGTTCTCGCCGCGCAAAGGGACGATCAGTAAGCACCGGGTTTGCCGTAGTTGGGGAATCGATCCTGAACGGCCTCGACGTCGAATTCCGCATTTTCCTGCATGGCCTCCATGGCTTTTACAGCGGCCTCGGCGGCGGAGATTGTGGTGATGCAGGGAATTCCCTGAGCGATCGCCAGGGCGCGGATTTGGCCTTCGTCGGTGCGTGCACCTTTACCGCTTGGAGTATTGATGATGAGCTGGATGTCGCCGTTGAGAATGTAATCCACCACGTTGGGATGACCTTCCTTGATTTTTTTCAGCCGGATGACCTTGACGCCCGCCTGTTCCAGACGGTCCGCCGTGCCCTTGGTGGCGAGTAGTTCGTAACCCATACTCTGAAGACGCTGGGCGAGATGGACGATTTGATGCTTGTTGCGATCGGCCACACTGATAAAAATCCGCCCGCTGCGGGGAAGTGCCGTCCCTGCCGCAATCTGACTTTTGGCATACGCGATGGAAAAATACCGGCTGACCCCCATAACCTCCCCGGTGGACTTCATCTCGGGCCCGAGAACGATGTCCACGCCAAAGAACTTCACGAACGGGAGGACGGCTTCTTTGACCGATACCCGATTGGGAATCGGTGCTCGCGTCCAGCCCTGTTCCTTCAGTGAGACCCCCACCATCACCTTGGCGGCTGATTTGGCGAGCGGCCAGCCCACTGCCTTCGACACGAACGGCACGGTTCGGCTGGCCCGCGGATTCACTTCCAAAACGTAAACCACCGGCCGTCCGTCTTCCCGTTTGACGGCAAACTGGACGTTCATAAGGCCTTTGACCTGGAGATCTTTGGCCATGAGACAGGTTGCCTGTCGAATCTCCTCCACCACCGGACCAGGGAGACTATAGGGTGGAATGGCACATGCGGAGTCGCCCGAATGAACCCCGGCTTCTTCAATATGTTCCATAACCCCGGCCACTACGACCGTCTCTCCGTCCGCGATGGCATCCACGTCCACCTCGGTGGCGTCCTCCAGGAATCGGTCGATGAGGACGGGCTGGCCTTCCGCCGCTTCGAACGCCTCTTTGACGAAGCGTTCGAATTGTTCCATGTCGTAGCAGATTTCCATGGCCCGGCCGCCCAGTACGAAGCTCGGACGAACGAGCACCGGAAAACCGACTTTCTGGACCGCGAGCTGGGCCTCGGGCAGAGTTCTGGCGATTGCATTCGGCGGCTGCCGCAGGTTGAGTCGCCGGAGAACGTCGGCGAATTTTTCGCGGTCTTCGGCATCCTCGATGGTGTCCACACTCGTTCCGATGATCGGCAGGCCTGCCACCTGGAGGGCACGGGCAAGATTGAGCGGGGTCTGTCCACCGAACTGGACAATGACCCCATCAGCCTGCACGCGGTCCTGGATGTTGAGAATGTCTTCACAGGTGAGCGGTTCAAAGAAGAGCAGATCGCTGGTGTCGTAGTCCGTGCTCACCGTTTCCGGGTTGGAGTTGACCATCACGCTTTCGATGCCGAGCTCTCGCAGGGCGAAACTCGCGTGGCAGCAGCAGTAGTCGAATTCAATCCCCTGACCGATGCGATTGGGACCGCCCCCCAGGATCATGATCCGTTTTTTGCCGGGCTTTTTGGGCGGGGTCTCATCTTCCTCTTCGTAGGTGGAATAGTAGTAGGGGGTGTAGGCCTCGAATTCCGCGGCGCAGGTATCGACGGCCTTGAAGGTGGCGACAATCCCCCGGCGTTTCCGTTCTTCCCGGATTTCCATCTCGGTGCGGTTCCAGATGACCGCGAGTTGGCGGTCGGAAAACCCATACTGTTTGGCCTGCCGGAGCTTGGGCGTGCTCACCTCGCTGATGTCGCGGTAGCCGCGGAGCTCGTTTTCAAGATCGACAATCTCTTTGATGTTGTGCAAAAACCACGGATCGATGGAAGTGAGTTCGTTCACCTCCTCCACTGACATGCCCGCCTTAAAGGCGTAGCGGATGTACCAGATCCGCTGAGCATTGGGATGGGCCAGTTTATAGCGAATTTCATCGAGCGTGGGCTGCTGCGGAGTGCCCCAGAGGTCCTTCCCGTCGCAACCCAGACCGAACGCCCCCACTTCCAGACCGCGGAGCGCTTTCTGCAGCGATTCCTTGAAAGTGCGGCCAATCGCCATGGTTTCGCCCACGCTTTTCATCTGCGTGGTGAGTGTCGGATCCGCCTCCGGGAATTTCTCAAAAGCGAAGCGGGGAATTTTGGTCACCACGTAGTCGATGGTGGGCTCAAAGCAGGCCTTGGTGAGCCGCGTGATGTCGTTGGCCAGTTCGTGCAGACGGTATCCTACCGCCAGTTTCGCAGCGATCTTGGCGATCGGAAAGCCGGTGGCCTTGGATGCCAACGCACTGGAGCGGCTGACCCGCGGATTCATTTCGATGACCACCATCCGTCCGGTCTTGGGATTGACCGCAAACTGGATATTTGACCCTCCGGTATCCACCCCAATTTCCCGGATCACGGCGATCGCCGCGTCACGCATCCGCTGATATTCCTTGTCCGTCAGGGTTTGTACGGGCGCGACGGTGATGGAATCCCCGGTGTGGATTCCCATGGGATCGAGGTTTTCAATCGAGCAGATGATGACGACGTTGTCGTCCGCGTCCCGCATGACTTCCAGCTCGAACTCTTTCCAGCCAAGCACCGATTCCTCAAGCAGGACTTCATGGATGGGCGAGGCGGTCAGCCCGCGAGTGACGAGGTCCAGAAACTGCTCGCGATTGAACGCCACGCTCGAACCGGTTCCCCCGAGGGTGAAGCTGGGACGCACGACGCAGGGGAGACCAATCTCTTTGAGAACTTCCTGGGCTTCCTCAAGATTGTGAACGGTTCGGCCGCGGCAAACATCCAGACCGATTCGTTCCATGGCCAGTCGAAACCGGTCGCGTTCCTCGGCCTTGGCGATGGCCTCGGCATTGGCTCCGATCATTTCCACCTTGTACTGATCGAGAATCCCGTGGCGGTAGAGATCCATCGCGACGTTCAGACCAGTTTGACCGCCGAGCGTGGGGAGAAGCGCGTCCGGCCGTTCCTTCTCGATGACCTTGGCCACGAATTCCCATGTGATCGGCTCGATATAGGTGCGATGGGCCATTTCCGGATCGGTCATTATGGTGGCCGGGTTGGAGTTGATGAGCACGACCTCGTACCCTTCCTCGCGAAGGGCCTTGCACGCCTGCGATCCGGAATAGTCAAATTCACATGCCTGACCGATAACGATCGGACCAGAACCAATCAGTAGGATTTTGTGGATGTCGTTGCGTCGTGGCACGTCTGTAGTAACCCCCAGGATTGTCTCAGTGGTCTAGCGAACTTCAGAGAAATTTACCAGATAAAAACCGGGCGGCCAGCATGTTACCCACAAGCAGTGCGGACAACCCGCCATTGGTCCGCCGGTATCATGGGCGAGCTGCAAATTCACGACTGATCGAGAGCCTCCGGTCCGCGCTCCCACATTGCGGCAAGGCGGGGCGCAAATTACTTCATTTATGGACGATCGGCGCAGAATTTCAACCCACCCTTGGGCTGGAATTCAGCTACTTCTGAAATGGCCGAGGGATGAGAATCCTGGTGGGGGACCAAGAACGTTGCTGGTTTTGCTTCTGATGGGTGGGGTGATCCATGAACATTCCGGTAGGGGCAATTCACGAGTTGCCCCTTCAACCCACTGCGCTAGAAATGTGTCAGAGGTTTCTACAAAAGTGGGGATGGCTCAGCCGGGAGACTCGATTGACGGAAGCGGCCAACTCGTCTAGAAAAAATCCGTGCGCCGTCGTGATTGCGGTTTTCAGAGCCATTCCTCTTAGAGGAGGGGCTGCACACACGGGGAGGAGGTTTCAGCTGCGTGCCTCCCCGTTGCGGTATGAACGCTGAAAAAATTTTTTTTGCACAGTCAACAAGGCACTGTTTGTTTAATGCACAAGTCCGTGGGGAGACAACTGCCGTGACGGAAAAGCCCTGGGGTGGAGTGTTCCGGGAAGCCACGGATCGTCGTGTGGAACGCTTCACGGAGAGTATCAGCTTCGATCGGCGACTCTATCAGCAGGATATCGCGGGCTCCATGGCCCACGCGAGGATGCTGGCCCAGGTGGGACTGCTTACCCCGGATGAGGCAAATCAGATCATCACAGCACTTCAGGAAATCCGGGAGGAGATTGCCACCGGTCTATTCCCATTCTCGGATGAATGGGAAGACATCCACATGCACATCGAAAAGTCGCTCATCGACCGCCTGGGGGACGTGGGACGAAAGTTGCACACAGCCCGCAGCCGCAACGATCAGGTGGCCACAGATTTTCGCCTCTGGGTCCGCGACGCGATTGACGCACTCATTCCGCGGATCCGAGGTGTGCAGGCAGCCTTCGTCGATCGCTGTGAAACCGATTTCGATGTCGTTCTTCCGGCTTATACCCATTTGCGACGGGCGCAACCTGTGCTTGCTCCCCACTACTGGTTGGCCTACTGCGAAAAGTTAGAACGCGACGTCGAAAGACTCATGGACTGCCGGAAGCGGGTGAATGTGTGTCCGCTGGGGTCGGCGGCAGTTGCGGGAACGAGCTTGCCCATCGATCGCGAGATGACAGCGAGGGAACTGGGGTTTGACGCGCCCAGCCGGAACAGCATCGACGCCACGAGCGACCGTGATTTCGCCGCCGAATTTGTGTTTGCGCTCAGTCTTCTGGCGGTTCATCTCAGTCACTGGGCGGAGGAATGGATCCTCTGGTCCACCACCGAATACGGGTTTTTAAAGTTGCCCGAGGGTTTTTGCACGGGCTCATCGATCATGCCTCAGAAGGTAAATCCGGATGTTCTGGAACTCATCCGCGGTAAGACCGCCCGGGTGATTGGGGATTTGCAGACACTGCTTGTGCTCCTCAAAGGTTTGCCGCTGGCCTACAACCGGGATCTTCAGGAAGACAAACCGCCGGTTTTCGACGCCTACGATACGGTGGCGAGTTGCCTGGAGGTGGCTGAACCCCTCGTCCGGGGCGCAGAGCTTAATCGCGAGGCGATTGCCGCCCGACTGGAAGAGGGCCACCTGGATGCCACCACATTGATGGAGTACCTGGTATCGCGGGGAATTCCGCAGCGGACGGCCCACGCGATGGTGGGGCAGCTTGTCCGCGAGGCTATGGATCGCAACTGTCGGCTGGCCGACCTGCCACTCGACGTTTTTCGCGCGGTGGAGCCGACTTTGGATTCCCGCGTCTACGGTGTGCTCGGCGTGCGAAATGCCGTCCAGGCCATGCACAGTTATGGCTCGACATCCCCCGATGAGGTGAGACGGCAGATCGACTGGTGGCGGGAAAAGCTAGCGCAGCGACCGTGAGATCGACGCCTCAAGGCTGCCCGTCGGAGCATCAGGCCTCAGCGGCGAGCAAATCAGCGGAGGTGGCTCTTCCCTCCGGCGGGTGTTTCACCCCGTGTTGCGGCGAATGGCCCTCGGGCTCACCCCACCCGTTGCAATCCTCCGGCCGACGGAAAAATTTCACACCGCGTGAGGGGCTAATTATCATGGAAAGCAGGGGGAAAGTATTTTTCCCCTGACCGAGGAGGCCGGGCAAGCACACTGGCTTGTCTTGAGTCCACGGGACCGCCCGGCAATTAAAGGCGATCTGGATCAGATCGATGAGGGTTTTGCGAATGGGTGAGCACCGCCGGCTCCAAAGGGTGGCTATTATCGTTGCCATGACGGCAGTCTGCCTGCTCGCTCTTCCCCTGCATGGAGCGAGGGCTGAAGCACCAGGCCGGCCGGTTGCAAACCCAAATCCGGCTCCCACTGACGAGCAGGTGGCTCCCCCGGAAGATCCTGCCGTGGCTACCATTCTGGCGGCCAATCCATTGACTCCTCGCGAAAGAGTCCGGGCGGCCATTGTGCTTCTGAAACTGGGGCGGGTGGATCTCGCCAAGCAGATGCTTCAGAAAGTCGTGAGCAGTCCCCTCGATCCGGTTACACTCAACGCCCTCCATCAGGAATTCGGCTCGGCACCTTTTTTTGAATTTGCGTCTCGCCCGGACCTGGCCCCCGAGGGAGGTCAACTGGCCCAGCTTGTATTTGACGCCGTGCGGCAATTTCGAACCGACCCATCGCGTCTGCAATCGCTCGTGGATCAACTTTGTCAGGAAACAGGAGAGGGGTGGGTCCAGGCGGTCCGAGAACTTATCGAGGCAGGAACCCCGGCCACGGTTCCTCTGATCACCGTTCTCTTGGATCCCGCCCGCCTTTCAGTCTGGCCGCGCGTGGAGACGGTGCTCGCCCGCCTCCGCCCGGATTCGGAGGAAGCCCTCATTTCTCTTTTGTTGTCGGTGCCGGAAGAGAAGAAAATGGGGCTCATCCATGCGGTGACGGCTCTTCAGATAAAGTCGGCTGTTCCATACTTACTGGCCACCGCCACCTGCCAAAAGTGTAGCCTCGAGGTCCGCGGCGCGGCCCGAGCGGCCGTGGAAGCCCTTGTGGGGGTGATGCCCAGTGCCCGTGATTCGGTGCGGCTCATGATTCGCGAGGCAGAGGCGGTCGTCAAATCGCCGGTACCACTGGGACGTGAGGTGGTGTCGGTTCTTCAATGGGATGCAGCGACAGGGACAGTTGTTCTTCGCCAGATGACGTATGAGTTGTGGCGGAGGGAACGATCTGCCTATCTGGCGGAGGCCGCCTACGCGCTTTCACAAGATGATCCACAACTGCGCGACCTGGCGGCGGTGCTGAATCTGGAAAAACTTGGTTTTGGGCATCGGGAAGAGTGGACGCAAAAGACGGCACAACCGGGGCAGGATGGTCACGCCCCAACTGAAAGCGCCAGGGCAGCCGACGATTTCGCCGCTGTACATCAGGAGGTGGACCGGGCATTGGCTGCCTTGAAGCCCACTCTCGACGATATGAACCGCTGGCTCGATCGATGCCTGGATCAGGGGTGGAATGCCGGAGCGTGGGCAGCCATCGCGTGGCTGGCGGAGGAGAAGAACCCGGCGGCATTGCAGTCCGGCGCAGTTCCTCCGCTTGTAAAGGCAGCGCGGGCGGCTGACCGGTCGCTTCGCTTCGCCGCTTTGCGGACGGTCCTCGAGCTGGCTCCGGGCGGGGCGTTTCGCGGCAGCAGTTACCTGTGGCAGGAGTTGATGTTTTTCGCGCGGGGGACGGGGAGGCGCGAGGCTGTGGTGGCTACGCCGAGTCCGGCCGAGGGAGCGCAGTTGGCTGCCTACTTGAAGACCATCGGATTTAGCCGTGTGAAGGTTGTCGCGACAGGGGGCGATCTTCTGCGGGTGGCACCCGAAGTGCCGGACTGCGAGTTGATCCTGGTGTCGGCTGCGATTCAAAATCCCCCGCTGGATTTGACGCTTCAGCGTTTGCGGTCGGATCCCCATACCGCACAGACTCCCGTGCTGCTGTATGCCGAGAGCGAGTGGCTGCCGCGGGCCGACCATGTCGCCCAGAGGATTCCCGTCAGTATCAGTGTGGCAACGCCGCAGAGCCCGGAGGATCTGGGGGGATTGATGGCTCGTGTGGCCAGCTTGGAGGGTGCCGATCGGACGCCGGGAGTACGGCGACTCGAGCAGGCCCGACAGGCACTCACCTGGATGCTCGTTCTTTGTGAGAGTCCGCCGCAGGGGGTATCCATCCTGGATCTGGAGCGGATCGCGACAGCCGCTCTGGAGGTGCCCGGTCAGGAAACGCTGGCCATCGAGATTCTCGCCCGTTTGGCGACTCCGGGGGCGCAAACGCAGTTGGTGGAAGCAGCCAGTCGGGAGGACTGGCCCCTCGAGCTTCGCGTGAAGGCACTCGGCGGGTTTCGAGAGGCTGTGGAGAAGCGTGGCGTGCAGTTGACAACGCGGCAGATCCTTCGGCAGTACGAGCGATATAATCAGAGCGCGCACCGCGATCCGGCCGTGCAGAAGCTTCTGGGACTCATCCTCGATTGTATCGAAACCCCGGCACGGCTCCGCGAAACGGGGGCAGTACTGAACCCTTAAGGTGTCTGCTATGTCCTGCATGAAGTGGAGATGGGGCTGACCATTAGGAATCCCCGTCGGAGACGGTCCCGCGTACAATAACACTCTGGTTGAAAGAGTGCCTCGCCAGGTGAGGAGACTAGCGGAGCAGACGCTGAATGAGTTCCAGGATCCCCCCATTTTCCGGGGCCGACGATTCGCCTCCCATCCCTGAGATCATTGGCTCTTCCCCAGCCATGCGGGAAGTGTACCGGCTTGTTCGTCGGGTGGCGAATTCCGATGCCTCCGTCCTCATTTTGGGCGAGACAGGGACGGGAAAGGAGCTCATCGCCAAGGCCATCCACCAGCTCAGCCCGCGACGCGGAGGCCCTTACATCCGGGTGAATTGTGGAGCCCTTCCGGAAGGGCTTCTGGAAAGCGAGCTCTTCGGTCACGTGCGAGGAGCTTTTACGGGAGCTGTGGAGAATCGGACGGGAAGATTCGAGGCAGCCCATACCGGCACGATCTTTTTGGATGAAGTCGACTCGACCACGCCGAAGCTCCAGGTGAAGCTTTTGCGTGTGCTGCAACAGCACGAGTTCGAACGGGTGGGCGATACACGGACGATTCAGGTCGATGTCCGCGTCATCGCCGCCAGCAACCGCGATTTGCTGGAAGAAGTGGAGGCGGGGAGATTTCGCGAGGACCTTTACTATCGGCTCAACGTGGTGACGGTTTATCTTCCACCCCTGCGTGAAAGACGCGAAGATATCCCGGAACTGGTGGGGCATTTTCTGCGCTTGTACAACGAAAAGAACCGCCGACACGTGCCATTCGTTCATCCGGACGCGATGCGGGCACTCCAGGCATACGACTGGCCGGGAAATGTCCGCGAACTTCAGAATTACATCGAACGCGCTGTGATTCTCGCACCGGGGGATGAGATCACCTGCGACCTTTTACCGGACGCCGTTGTCGGAAGGCAAGCCCCTCGGCTGGGATATCGTCGCCGGAATCTGGACCGTATGATCAGGGATTTGGTGTCCACCGCGCTGTCGCAGTTTTTCCCGGGCAAGGGAAACCTCTATGAAGAGATCGTAGGGCGGGTCGAGCGCGAACTGATCTTCCAGGTCATGGATCGGTGTCATCATGTTCAGATCAAAGCGGCAGCACAACTCGGGCTGAATCGCAATACCCTGCGCAAGAAGCTAAAAGAGTGGGGGATGGAACTGGATTCCGGGGATCATAAGGAGGTGCCGGACACGCAAGAGAAATCGTCGGCGCCCGTCGGCGATGTTTGATAAACCTTAAAACTCCGGTTTCTCCCGCCAGTCTTTTGCACGTAGGCATCAAAAGATTGAATCGGACAACCCTTTCTCCACAGCATCCTGTCGGGAAATCACACAAACCATGATGGAAGTTTTGCTCTTATGCATGGCGCTGGCCTACGCGGTGGTCATTGGGGCAGAGTGGCTCCGACTCCGCGGAGTGCGGATTCAACCGGGCCTGGCCATGGGACTTCTCGTGGCGGGGTTGCTGGTGCATACCGTCTGGCTGGCTTACCGGGGAGTGATGTTTTTCGAGCAATCACAATCGGGAGGCACGCCGCTGTCCGTGCGGCAGGACTGGTACTATGGTATTGCGTGGGGATTGGCGGTGGTGTGCGTCATTTGGATGAAACTTCGTCCGAAAACACCATTCGCCCTGTTCTTGCTTCCTCCGGCGTTGGTGCTGATCGTGGTGGGGTATTTCTGGGGTGATCCGCTGCCGTTTGCCCGCCATGCCGCTTCCCGAGTGTGGGGGTTCATTCACGGGGCATCGCTGCTTCTTGCCATCCTTGCTGTTTCGGTGGCCTTTGTGGCCGGGTTGATGTACCTCGGCCAGGTGCGGCGGCTGAAGTCCCGGCCGTTGCGGACGAGTCGATGGACTCTCCCCAGTTTGGAATGGTCTCAAAAAGCCAACACACATGCTTTGGGGTTGGCGCTGGCGATGCTCGCCGTGGGGATTTTCTCGGGAGCTTTCCTCAACGCGATCGAAGGCAACAGGCCGCAGGAGCGCCTCCCCTGGAGTGATCCCGTTGTGGTGGCGACCTCGGTGTTGTTTTTATGGCTGGGGACCTCACTGGTGGTGGGACTGGTCTATCCACCGCTGCGCGAGGGACGTCGGGTGGTGTTTTTGACCGTCGTGAGCTTCCTCTTCATGCTGGTGGTGCTCATCCTCGCCGTCATGGGGATGACGCAGCACGGACGTCCCCGCGGGACCGCGCTGCATGCCACCCCAGGTGGTGAAAGACCGGTCGAAGTACGAGGTGCAGCACAGCCGAACCAGACGAGCGACAACGATGAACACCCACCTGAATAAACCTTGGGACCGAAATCAAAATCGGCAACTTTTGAGATAAGCATGCATATTCGGGTCGTTGGATGCAGTCATCACACAACTCCCCTGGAGGTCCGGGAGAAACTGGCTTTCGGACTCCAGGAGGTCCCGGACGTTTTGCGGGCATGGCGGCAGCAAATGGGGCCCACCGAAGCCGTTTTGCTGTCCACCTGCAATCGCGTGGAGCTTTATCTGGCCAGCGACACGTATCCACTGCCATCCGTTGGCGAAACGATCGATTTTATTCTCCGTTCTCGCGGGCAAAAGCAAGAAGAATGGGAGCGGTATTTTTACAGCTACGATCTGGAGGATGCGGTGCGGCATCTCTTTCGCGTCGCTGCCGGACTGGACAGCATGGTGCTCGGGGAGCCGCAAATTCTAAACCAGGTCAAGCAGGCGTATCAAATGGCCGTCGATCACGAAATGGTGGGAGCCATTTTCCACCAGACTTTTCAGTACGCGCTCAAAGCGGCAAGACGGGTGGCCTCGGAAACGTTCATCCAGCAGCGGCGCGTGAGTATTCCCAGCATTGCCGTGGCCGAATTTGCTCGGGCGGTTTTTGAGCGTTTCGAGGACAAGCTCACCCTGGTGATTGGGGCAGGGGAAATGGCGGAGGAAACCCTTCGTTACCTGCGGGAGGAAGGGGCCCGGCGAATCATCGTCATCAATCGACATTTCGAACGGGCGCAAGAACTGGCCGCTCGATGGGAAGGTGAGGCCCGGCCCTGGGATGAATTATGGAAGACGCTGCGGGAAGCAGATGTGGTCGTCAGCACTACGGGATCGTCAGAACCGATTGTGAAACGGGAGTCCGTGCTCCCGGTGATTGCCTCCCGACCGGAGCGTCCGCTGTTTGTTCTGGATCTCGCTCTGCCGCGAGATTTTGAACCCAGTATTGGCGACCTTCCCGGTGTTTATCTTTACTGCCTGGACGACCTTCAGGAGGTCTGCCAGAAGAATCGGGAAGCTCGGGATCGCGAGCTTCCACATGCCTACACCATTGTGGATCAGGAGGTGGCCGCACTGATGAGCACGCTGTATCGGCGGGCGGCCACACCTGTCATCCAGCGGTTGCGGGCAGAATGGGATGCTGTGAAGGAGGAAGAATTACGGCGTCTTTGGCAAAAGTATCCCAACCTTGATCCGCAATTGAAAGCCGAGATCGAAAAAAGCTTCGATCGACTTGTGGCCAAGTTGCTGCATCCGCCCCTGGCATCCATTCACGAACATTCGCACACCAGTTCTCCCCACGAGCTTCTCGACGCGCTGCGAAAATTGTTCCGACTGTCATAATCGGACCAGTCTGCGGCTTGAGCAGTGCTGCTTGTAATCCAAATAACACCTTTGCGGATCAATTTTGTCAGAACTCCGCACTGGAAAATGCCATATTTTTGACGGTTACCCACTCACACGGTGTGACGTCCCCCAGTTTGATCCCCGCGTGTGCGATCAGTGGGCCCGTGATTTGTGACGACATCTGACGCACGGTAACAGTGACCCACACAGGATAGCTGGCAATGATGAGTAAACGTCGTATCAGAGTTCTCGTGGTAGACGATTCGCTGGTCATGCGGCAGTTGATTAGCGATGTGCTCTCATCCGCGCCTGACATGGAGGTGGTTGGAACGGCTCCCGACGGGCGCAGTGGGCTGCGGTTGGCGGAGGAACTTCAGCCGGACGTCATCACGCTGGATATTCAGATGCCCGGCATGGATGGTCTCAGTGTTCTGGATGCCCTTGTGTCCCGACGTCCGGTCGCGGTGATCATGGTCAGTTCGTTGACGCAGGCGGGAGCCGCCATCACTTTGGATGCCCTGGAACGAGGCGCTGTCGATTACGTCACCAAACCGAGCAGTGCTTCTGCGGCTGGGAAGTCTTTCGGAATCGAACTGGTTCGCAAGGTGCGATTTGCCGCCGCGTGCGATGTGGCAAGAATCATCAGACTTCGGCGACAACGGTTACAAGCGACGGCCATAGTGCCTTCAGCCGCAAAACTTCCTGCCGCCAAGGACGATAGCGACTGCCCGCAGCTCCGCGACGCGTGTGTGGCCATTGGGATTTCGACAGGTGGGCCACCGGCGCTGACCGCCCTGTTTCGAGATCTCAAACCGCCCATGCCTCCCATTTTTGTCGTGCAGCACATGCCGCCGCAGTTCACCAAGCCTTTTGCGTGGCGGCTCAATTCCGTGAGTGCCCTGACGGTCAAAGAGGCGGAATCCGGCGAGGTGGTCCGTCCGAACCATGCCTATGTGGCGCCGGGGGGATATCACATGGCCGTCTCCGGACGTCCGCCCGCGGTGCGGATCCGCGTTTTCGACGGTGAGCCCGTCAGTGGACATAAACCATCGGTGGACGTCATGATGAACAGCGTGGCGGAAGTCTACCGCAAGCGGGTGCTGGGGGTCATCATGACGGGGATGGGCCGGGATGGTGCCAACGGCTGTCGTGCCATCCGCAGAGCGGGTGGATATGTGCTCGGCCAGGATGAGGCTACGTCCGATGTCTACGGGATGAACAAAGTGGCCTTTGTGGAAGGCAATGTGGACCGACAGTTTTCCCTCCCCGACGGTGCCCGGCTGATCATGCAGTATGTGGAGGAGCATTTCCTCGCGCGAACCGCGGGAGTCCGTTGACACGGCGCAATTGGAACGCTTCACCTTGGTCAACCCGTCGTTCGCCACCTGTCACCCTGGGGCTTCTCTGAACCATCGCCACTTTATGTAGAAACCGTGAGATGCCATGGGCGCAAGGTGTGGTAGTGGCAATTCATGAATTGCCCCAACCGGTTAACCAGCAACTGACCCCAGGAGTTGCAGCACGGCGGATGAAATGGATTGTCCAAACGCGAAAATGCAGACCTGACAAGCCGGTTTCTCCGGGGTGAATTCCGCTTCCACAAAAGCCCGTGTGGACCTTCGCGTTCCTCTTCGCAGCAGAAAAGTGGGGATGTGCCAGGACGCTTCTTGGGCGAGACACATTACGGGGTGTTCTCGATGGCCATGCTTTGGCTGGCGCGCCAGTACTCTGTGATGGGGAAGACCTTCACCACCCAAACACGGCCGACGAGAGGACACCAGGTCGCCTGCCCGGCGTATTTGACAAACGCTGGTTCGCCGTGATGGGCCAGCCATTTGTCGATGTCGTTCCAGGCGCTGGGGCGGTGCTGAATGACGTACCATCGGGCGGCAGCCGGGGAGGAAGCCGGTTCCGGCCCGAGCCAGCCCCACGCATGCTGAAGATCGAGATTGTCCGGCGATCCTGCGGAAAAATAGACTTTTTCACCGGGGACGCACTGAATACGAAGCCATAACAGGACGTCACGATCCAGCCCGTCCCAGTAGTACGTCGGTTCCATGCCCCGCTTGGTAGCACCTGGCAGACCGCCGATCAACAGGTTGTAGTACGAGAGCCATTGCGGCGCAAAACAGAAGATGGGTATAACGCCCAGTAATAGCGCGATCCAGCTCGCGACTTGCACCAGCCCGGCGGGTTGGCGGCGTTGGGAGCGGGCTGCCGGAAAGGCCCTCTCCTTTGCATCAATATTCATCCCCACGTCAGCCGGACTGCGTGGTCGAGGCCCTTGATCGGCGGATCTCGCCGTCAGCATTTTTGGTCCCGTCGCAACACCCAGGCCGGCGAGCAGTCCTAGAAACGCAAACGCGGGAAGAAAGAGCCGAATTCCATCGTGGGGCGGCGCCCCGGGGATTGCCCGCACAATAATGAGAATACCCCAGTGCGCTGCCAAAAGAGCGACCGAATGGTGCATCCGTCGCCGGCCGATGGTCGCAAGGCCCAATACAAAGAAAAGTAAAATCGGCAGGGGAACCGCCACGGCAGTCCAGAATAGGGTGTTGTACCAGGGCAGGGGGTGATACAGATCGTACATCTTTCCCAGAAAGTATGTGGGAATGTTAAGTCCCGGGAGCTGGCCCCGATGGAGATTGAAACGGAAAAACATGAGCATCCCGACGATGGGACGCACCCACAGGGGAGGATTGCACAGGAAGAAGGTGACCAAGGCCGCGAGAAATCCCCAGCGCAATAGCGACCACGAGCGACGATTGCCTTGTAAAACGGGCCAGATCAGAAAGGGAAGCGGCGCCAACCAACCGGTGAATTTGCAGCTCATCGTTGCCCCCAGCAGGGCACCCCAGCGGATCGCTGGAAAGATGTCGTCTCTCAGTGTGGGCTTGGCGGCCCGGGTGAAAGCCTTTTCTGGAAAGGCGGCCCAGGCAAGAAGCCAGAATGCGGTGAGCGGCCCATCAAAGGACGCATAATGGGCATGGGCGAACAGACGCGGCTGGAGGATCAACGCGGTCGCGGCGGCCCAGCCTGCCTGCGGTCCCCAGTGACGAGTCATCTTCGCGGCAGCAGAACCTACGGCCACAGCGAAGAGCAAAATTGGACCAAACCGGTAGCGTGTGAGAGGATCCAGCACGTTTGGCGATGCGGCTTCTCCGAGGGCAATGACGATTCCGTAGAGGGCCGGGTGGCCTTCCCGCTGCGTGGTGAACGGAAATCCCCACCAAAGTTTTCTTCGAGAGAAGGGATGACCCGCGGGTGTGTTACTCTCGCTGGAGGACGAGAAGAGGTGGGCAAACCAGGCCTGGATCCTTTCTGCCCGGCGGATGGCATCGCCCTCATCCCAGGTCATGGGCGTGACGGGAGACGTTAACAGCAGGCAGCAAAATGTGACGACACCACAGGCGCACCCAATCCACGCGGCGCTGCGGTGAAGTGGGCCAGTCGTTTCAATGTTCGGGAGCGTTGGCGTAGGTGACACCTCGACCATAATCGCTATTATCGTGGGGAGACCGATCGCATGCAGGGGCGGAGCAACTTTCCCGCACGGGTTACGCCCCCCGCTTCCATCGTGCAGAATCGACGACGGAGCGACCGAGCGCATCGGAGCTGGGACCGGGTCCAGACTCCTGCGAACATGTTGCGGAACGACTGGTGCCATGCGCCCGGTTGCTGGTGGCAGTGAGACCCAGGAGGAAGCGCGAGCCTTGATGGCGTTGCGAAGTGCGTCGTGTGGAAGGAGAAACGCCGGGGTTTGCGGATACGTGGGGAGGGAGTTGCGAGAGAGGGGACCCAAACTTGCGGGGCGTCACTGGGCGGGGATACCGCAGAGTTCGTCAAACACCGCTTCCACGTGATGGGCGTGCACCCGCGTTGATTTTTCGGCATAAGCAACCAGGAGAGCGAGGTCGCACAACCTGTTGATACGGCGAGGGATACCGCCGGAGAGGTCGGCGACCTGCTCAAGGGCCTCCGGAGTGAAGATCGCGCCCGTGGCACCCGCCTGACGGAGACAGTGTTCCACGTAATCGCGGGTTTCTTCAAGTGTCAGAGGACGCAGGAAAGACTTGATGGCCAGCAATTCCTCAACGTGCGGGAGTTGCTCCAGGATCGGCAGAACGAGGGGGTGTCCCAGAAGGATCACGGTCCAGGCAGGCTGCCCATCGAGGGCGATGGTCATGAGATTGCGGAGAACATCCCAGTTTTTGTGGTGCTGAAAAACGTGTACGTTGTCGATCACGAGAATTCCGTGGCGATTCGCGCTCCGGTTCTTGCTGAGCGTTTCTTCAAGATAGCGGAAAGCTGCGTATCCCGATCCACGCGGTGGAGATCCCAGCTCTTCAGCCAGGTCTATGAGAAACGCTTCTGCGTCGTCCAAAAGGGCCGTCTTGCGGACAATGGGCTGGTAGGATTCAGGAAGCGACGCCGCGAGCAGTTCCACGATGAACGATTTACCGGTTCCAGCCGGACCAACAAGGAGAGCGCTGGCCTGACGTTGTTCCACGGCGTAGCGAAGTTTCAAAAGAGCCGCCTGATGGGACCCGCTCGGGAAATAAAACGACGGGCGGAACTCGTTCCGAAAGGGCTGTTCGCGAAGTTTCCAGAAGGCTGTGTACATATTCGCTCCACCGAACGGTGTGTTCACCGCACGGGCGTGTGCTCATGCCGCCTCACGTTCACAGAGAACACGGTTATCTTCCGCCATGGGAGGAACGAATGTCTCAATCAGGCCGAGGACACGTCCCCGTTGCTGAATTTCGCGCACGATCGAAGCCACGGAATCGATCCTCTGAACGACGACGAAATCCCGACATTCCGACAAAGGCACGGAAATTCGCGAGGGCAAGCTCCGAGTGTCCTGAGACTGGTCCCCCTGGGAAACCGGTCGACTGACAAAAGTGGAGCCATAATCCACGAGAATCCATTCGTACGTGGTTTGCCATTCTGGCAGCAGGCGAAGCCCTGACCCCGCGAAAGGGGAAAATGTCTGTGCGGGACGGGACGGAAGGATGTCGAAGCCATCCTCCACCGACCGGATTATCACTTCTCGCAGTGGCAGTTTGCTGGGAACAGCGTCTTGCCAGCCACGCTCGGCCATGACTCCCAGGGTCTCGGCCAGGCTGTGGTCGGGCGAGCCGTCGATAGCGAGCACTTTTTCCCCACCACGTCCCAGCTTGTAAGCAATGGCCAGCACGGTCGTGGTGCAACCCTGATGCGGCTCACCGGAAACAAAACCCACCAGTCGCGGATTGTTGCGCACGCTTTGACGAATTCGCTGGAGACACCCTTCCAGGGTGCTGCCCGCATATTGGAGAAGATACAGCAGGGTTGGTCGCGGCGCGAAACGGTCAACTTCCAAGGCCGGCCGAAAGTGAGGGAGGGACCCGGTCTGCGTGACGCCGAACGTCGGGGGTGAAGAGGATGTTTCGGCGGCTCTTGGGTCTTTTCCCTGGTCCTCAAGGTCCTCTTCCAGAGCTGAAGCAGCGTTGACCTGGCCCGAAGGCCCCAATCTCAGAAACGCTTCCTCCAGCCGGATTGTGGTTGACCGATCTTTCATATCACCGTCTCACTCACAAGCACACAAAATCGTCGCAGTGACCAAAGGAAGCTGCCGAGGGTTTACATTCATCAGGTCACGTTTCACCGGCTTACTGCCGAGCAACCGACCTGTCGTGTGGACAGTCAACCATCAGAAAAGATCCCGTTTTCATCGCAGTACCGACGTGGGATACAAGTTGTAACCGGTTTGGCCGGTTGTCGGGTAAAGCTGATCCGCCGAGGTGCCCGCCTGCTGCTGTTGAGGACGGCCTGTCGGAGCGGTTGGGCCCATCGGGCTCGGCCCGGAACCGTTCAAGTAATTACCCCATGAGGGGTTGGCATACGTGGCGGGCACGACCTGATTGTCATGCGGCTGCTGAGTACCGGGCTGCGATGTGGGGCCGTAATACCGATATGAATCGGTGCTGGGATAGACGGGGGCCTGCTGATTTTGGCCGGGCTGCACGGTCTGCCCTGGACCCATCGCACGGGAATCACCCCACAAACCGGCGCTCGGGCCATTGTACGCGGGACTTTGCTGCGGTGTCTGTAAGCCGACTGATCCCTGATAGGCAGGCTGGCTGCCGGGCACAGCGTTCGAGTAAGGTCCATAGTTCGACGGATTTCCGCCGATTGAAGGAATCGGGCTACCCGGAGACGAAAGTTGGCTCGTCGAATTGCCCCATGTGTTTTGCGGAGCTGCGCTGGAAACCGAAGACGCATGGCTGTACACGGAGCTTCCGGCTGTGGTGGAGGGCATATTCCATTGACTCGCCTGCGGATAGCCGGCGGCCGAAATGGAGTTCTGAACACGCGGAGACGTGGCGGGTTGCGCGAAGTCTGGGGCGTTCGGGCGGGATGCGATCACAGCACTGGGACCGACCGCCGCGCTGGGTGGTTGAAGCTCCACGGGAGTCGGCCAGGAGGCAGGAAGTGTGGCCGAGACTGGTTGGCCCCAAGAATTGTTGCTCGCGGTGAAGTCAGCGGCCGGTTGAGTTGGTGATGCGTTGGCACTTTGGGCGACCGGTTGGGAATTGAAATAGGGATTACGGACAATCTGCGCTGGTCCGGCGGAAGACGGTGCGGTCGGTCCAGCCGGTGCGACACTGGCATAGCCTTGAGGTGTGGGATTCATCGGGGTGGATCCGGGTGAGTTGGCGGCAAAGCCAGCCGCGTTTGCCCAGGGAGTCGGGGAATTTCCCGAAGCATTCACAGGCGCAACGTCATACTGAGGAGTCATCTGCGTCTGAACGGGCGGCAGCGCTGGAGATGCCTGGGTGGCTTGCGGGTTTTCCCACGCCAGGATTGGCTGGCCCGCGGTCAGGGACGGTTGCGTGCTTGAAGTGTTCAGCGAGTTCTCCTGCGGACTTCCCCAACCATTGCCGGGTGGCAACTCAAATCCCAGCGGAGATCGCGTCACCAGATGAGAATCACCTGCCGCGCCAAACGGTTGGGCCTGAGTGGATTGAACGCTTTCGCTGGGCAGGCTGACAGAAGGCGGACTCCACGCAGGCGCTTCCGGGGCATCGGGACGCGGCACCGCCGTTTCCCATGGCTTGTTCTGGGCGTTGCTGGCGATCTCGGACTTCTTTCCGCGGCCAGCGATGAACCAGATCACGCCGAGCAGCAGAACCACGGCTACCCCCAGTGCCAGACCGCGACGGATCGGGTCGGAAAAGAAGCTGACCGGGGTTGCGCGAAAGGGATAAGTGCTGTGCTCGGGAACCGACTCTTGTTCCCCACCAACATAGGGCAGCCGCGCCAGCACCCTCACAGTGCCTTGCGAAGAGGCGTCGTCCGTGTGGAGAGGCTTGTTCATGTGAATCCTCCAGGTTGTTGCCTGCCATCCGTCATTCCACCGGGGCCGGTCGATGGACCGGCGCCAGTCAAGCAGACGGGAGATTGACTCTTGCTGCCGGTTACCATCGGTCGAAATTGGGCAAACCTTGAGGCTTTTTCTGAAAAAGCGGCTTTTTCGGGATGTGAGAGCGCTCAGCGGACCGTGGGCGTGGCCGGCTGCTTCGTCGGAATGGATCTGGCACACGTTCGGAAAGCATTCGCTCAATATTTTGCAGCAAAATTGGCGAAATGGGTCCAAAAATTTGAAGTGACACTGCCATATCTTGACGAGATTCTGGCGACATAGTAGGCTATATTTCAGCGAAATACGGTAGATTGGCGTCACATCTTGCGCACAACTTCTCAGGACGAGACATGCCGGCAGGTCATCCAACCACCACGGTGCAGGAACGTCGGACGCAGCTTCTCGAGCTCATTCGGTCGCGTCGTTTTGCGACGCTCGACGAGCTTGCCGGCGCTTTGGGAGTATCCGAGTCCACAATCCGCCGGGATCTGGAATATCTGGAAAAGCAGGGTGATGCGAAACGGATTCATGGCGGGGCTTTGTACACGGGAAGTTCCCCCAAATTGCCCCATTTTGAAACCCGGCAGCCCATGCGGTGGGAACAGAAGCGGGCAATTGCACGAAAGGCCGTCGAGTTAATTTCGGCCGGGGATTCCGTCCTTCTTGATGGGGGAACCACAACCTACGAGGTTGCGCGGCTGTTACTGGGGATGCCGCTCCACGTGGTGACCAACTCTCTTCCGGTGGCAAATTTACTTGCTTCTGACCCCACCAGTGACCTAGTGTTTGTTGGTGGCAATGTGTGTCCCCGAACCGGGGTCACGCAGGGTCCGCAGGCCGATGCCATGATCGCCTCGCTCCGCGTCCGCAAGGCTATTTTGAGTGTGGCGTCGGCCGATGAGGAAGGGTTTTTCAACAACAACCTTTTGCTTGTGGAGACCGAGCGGGCGATGATGCGGGCGGCAGATGAGGTGATCATCGTCGCTGACAGCTCCAAGTTCGGATATCGCAGCCTTGCTCTTCTCTGCAAGCTGGAGGATGTCGATTACGTGGTGACGGATACGGAACTTCCCGAAGTGTGGCGGGAAAGGCTGACATCTGCCGGGGTTCGGTTGATTCTTGCTTCGGTTGCTGAATCGGCAGAGGAGCCAGTGTTGCGCCCGGTTCTGGATGCTCCGACACAACTTTCTCCCGTTCCGACCAATAAGGTTTGAGAGCCATGGCACAGGCGCCTCCCATTGATCGCGCTCAGGTCGAAAAGATCGTCCGTGAGATTGTGGTGAAACTACTTGGCGGGCCGAAGGAAAGACCCGAAGTCGTGGTCACCATTTCTGCCCGGCACTGCCATCTCTCTCGGGAGCACATCGACATTCTTTTTGGCCCGGGTTACGAACTGAAGCCTTACAAATGGCTTTACCAGGAGGGTTTTTACGCGGCAGAGGAGACTGTGATGATTGTTGGTCCTCGGCGGCGGATGCTGCCGACGGTGCGGGTGCTCGGGCCTCCGCGTTCCAAGACCCAGGTGGAGCTCGCCTTTACGGACGCCATCTCGCTGGGGATTGATGCTCCGGTGCGATTGAGTGGCGATTTGAAAGGGACGCCGGGATGTGTGCTCGTGGGACCGGCGGGAAGTGTGGATCTCAAGGAGGGGGTCATTCGTGCGGCCCGACACGTGCACATGAATATCCGGGACGCTGAGTATTATGGCGTCAAGAACGGGGATGCCATGTGCCTGAGGATCGAATCTGGGCCGTGCACGACAGTGTTTGAAAACGTGATCGTGCGGGCTGATGAAACAAGTAAGCTTGAAGTCCACCTGGACACGGATGAGGGCAACGCGGCGGACATCGAGCACGCAACCCGGGTGGAGCTGTACAAACCCTGATACGGGCGGCAAGGCCAGGGAGGGTTGCCGGTCCATCGTGGCGGTGTGTGTAGGGAATTCGGAAACGAAGGTGTGGTTTTTCAGTTTCGAGGTGGAGTGAACAGCAATGGCCAAACAAATGGAAGCTCTGGGAATGATTGAGACCAAGGGTTTTGTCACCCTGGTGGAAGCAACGGACGCCATGCTCAAGGCGGCGAACGTGCAGTTCTTGGGCTGGGACAAGGTCGGAAGCGGTCTGGTGAGCGTATTCGTCACCGGGGATGTCGCCGCGGTGAAGGCGGCCACCGATGCCGGTGCGGCTGCGGCAGCTCGGATCGGCGAGGTGGTCAGCGTCCAGGTCATCCCGCGACCGCACGATGACCTGTCGACGGTCCTTCCGGGAGGCGCCGGCAAGGGTGGTAAAACCGACTGATCGCGGCAAGTTGTGATGGCACGGAAACAACGGAAAGACACTCATTCGGCTAGCAACATAGGGGGATTAAGCGCCATGCAAGACGCAATTGGTCTGATTGAAACTCGTGGTTTGGTAGCGCTCGTTCAGGCTACAGACGCCATGGCGAAAGCGGCCAATGTGCAGATCGTCAAGCGTGTGCAGATTGGTGGTGGGTTGGTGACCACCATTGTGCGCGGCGATGTGGGCAGCGTGCGGGCTGCGGTGGAGGCCGGTGCCAACGCAGCGGCGCAGGTCGGGGAGTTGGTGGCCAGCCACATCATTCCTCGCCCGGCGGAAGGTGTGATCGCGGCCTATCTGACGTGAGCGAGGCAATCTGGCGGCCGGTCCCCGAGGCAGCGTGAGTGCCCGGCACTCCCGCCCGTTTGCCGTACGCGCCTCACACCCGGCATGGCCCCGCCAGCGCGAGACGTCCTGCAAACCGGGGAACGGAGAAGAGTGAGTTTGGCGGCGAGGGACACATTGGCACTGTGGCAGAACGGGAATTGTGAGGAGGTTGCAGGATGCATATCTTGGTGGCAAACATCGGAAGCACGAGCTTCAAGTACCGATTGTTCGACATGCAGACCGAGACCCAAATCGCTCGGGGCGGTGTCGAACGCATCGGAGCGCCGGAAAGTCGGTGTTTTGTGGAAATCAAGGGCCAGCGGTACGAACTGACGGCCCATGTTCCCGATCATGCCGTCGCGGTTCGCCAGTGCCTCGCCCAACTCACCGACCCACAGACCGGGTGTCTGAAAGACGCCCGGGAGGTCGCGGCCATCGGTTTCAAGGCTGTTCACGGAGGACGGATCAGCGGAGTTCAGTTGGTCACGGAGGAAGTGCTGGCCGCCATGGAGGAGATGGTGCCGGTGGCGCCGGCACACAATCCTCCCTACATTCGGGCGATGCGGATTCTTCGAGAAAACCTCCCGGAGATTCCGTTGGTCGCGGCTTTCGAAACCGATTTTCACAGCACCATTCCGGATCACAACCGGTTTTACGCCGTTCCCTACGAATGGGCGGTATGGGGTGTCAAGTGCTGGGGTTTTCACGGGGCCAGTCACCGCTATATCGCTACGCGAACGGCGGAGATTTTTGGGCGAAACGATTTGCGGGTCATTTCCTGCCACCTGGGAGGCTCGAGTTCGGTCTGCGCTATTTCCGGCGGAAAAAGCGTTTTCACGAGTATGGGGATGAGTCCCCAGACGGGCCTGCCCAACAATAACCGCGTCGGTGATTTTGACCCATTCGCGCTGCCCATCGTAATGAAACACACTGGGAAATCCCTGGAGGAAATTCTGAACGTGCTGGCCACACAGAGTGGTCTGCTGGGGCTGAGCGGGGTGAGCACCGATCTGCGGGACATCATGGCGGCGGCTGCGGAAGGCAACCCACGTGCGCGACTGGCGGTGGACGTGTTCGTGGCCTCCATCCGCAAATACGTGGGCGCCTCGCTGGTTGAACTGGGCGGGGCTGATGTCCTGGTGTTTACCGGGGGCATCGGTGAAAACCAGCCGGAGATCCGCTCCGCGGTGTGCCGCAATCTGAGCGAATTGGGGATTGTGATCGACGAAGAAAAGAATCGCACGGCGCGCGGAGAATGCGAAATCAGTTCGCCGACGGGTCGCGTCCGAATTTGGACCATCCCCACCAATGAAGAGTTGATCGTCGCCCGACAAGCAAAGGCCCTTTTAGAGTCACTGTAATGCTATGTTCTTAGCAAAGGTTACAGGGTCACTGGTTTCCACGCAGAAGGTGGACTCGATGGTGGGTCGCAAACTCCTTCTCGTGGAGCCGTATCGTGTGGATCCGCAAACGCGGAGCACGCTCGTGGCGACCGGCCGAACATTCGTGGCGGTGGACACGGTGGGGGCGGGCGAGGGAGAAATGGTCCTCATTGTTCAGGGTTCCAGTGCCCGGCTTACTCCGGAAACCAAGAACCTACCCGTGGACACCGTCATTATCGGGATCGTCGATCACGTCCATGTTGGGCAGCGCTGTATTTACAGCAAGCAACCGGAATCACCGGAAGCCCAGGTCTAGGCGGGCGGCCGGTTGATTCCCGGGCACGGACTCGCTGTGGACGGAAGCGACGGAGCGGCGGATTGGTGCATGAAAAGGATCGATTGTCGTTTTCGTTAGAGGTGTCAGCGGATTCGTGAAATAACTTGGGAGGCGTGAGGGGGATCACCCGCGCATGACCACCCCATGCCGGACTGTGGATAAGGAGTGAGATTATGCAGGTCAACGAAGCCCTGGTTCGTACGGTTGTCGAAGAGGTTCTCCAGCGTTTGAAGGGAAATGGAGTTCCCTCGGCACCGCCGCCGGTTGTCAAGCGTTATCAGGGCCGCTTCGGGCTGTTTACGGATGTGGACGATGCGGTCGCAGCGGCCGTCGAGGCGTTCGATATTCTCTCCCGCCGCACCCTTGAGGAGCGCAAACGACTCATCGACCATATTCGGCGCATTGCCATCGAGCAGTGCGTGGAGCTCGGCACGATGGAGATGGAAGAAACGAGGATCGGCCGGCTGGAACACAAAATTGAAAAACTCCGTGTTCTGGGAGAGAAGACGCCCGGCGTCGAGTTTCTTCGCAGTGAAGTGTTTAGCGGGGACCACGGTTTGACGGTCATCGAGCATGCACCCTTTGGGGTGATTGGCGCAGTGACTCCCGTGACGCACTCGCTGCCCACGCTGACGGGCAACGCCATCGCCATGATTGCGGCGGGCAACACGGTTGTCTTCAACCCGCATCCCAGTGGCAAGCGGGTCGCCGCCGAGGGTGTTCGCCGCTACAACCAGGCCATCTTCCGCGATTTGGGCATCGACAATGTGATGTGCGTCATTACCGAGCCCACGATTGAAACGGCCAACGCCATCTTCAAGCACCGGAATATCGCCCTCCTGTGTGTGACCGGTGGTCCGGGGGTGGCCCGGGCAGCGATGCAGCAGGCCAAACGGGCTATCGTGGCTGGTCCAGGGAATCCGCCGGTGGTGGTTGACGAGACCGCGGACCTGGATCGCGCAGCGCGGTGCATCATCAAAGGTGCTTCCTACGACAACAACCTCCTCTGCATCGCGGAGAAGGAAGTCTTCGCGGTGGAGAAGATTTTCGATCAGTTGATGGCGGCCATGGAAAGGGCGGGAGCGGTTCGGCTCAACGCTGCCGAAATCGAGGCACTCACGGCCAAAGCGATCACGTACGTGGGCGAAGGCGAACACCGGCATCCGGTCGGCGTGAAGGAATTCATCGGCCAGGATGCAGCCAAACTGGCGCGTGCCATTGGTAAGAAGATCCCCGATGACGTCGAACTTCTGTTCGGCGAAACGGACTTCTCCAATCCGTTTGTGCACGCCGAGCAGATGATGCCCTTTGTCCCGTTTGTGCGGTGCCGGGACGTCGACGAAGCCATTGAGCGGGCGCGGATTGCCGAGCACGGCTTCCGGCACACAGCGATCATCCATTCGCATGACGTGGTGAATATGACCAAAATGGGTCGAGCGCTGGATACCACAATTTTCGTGAAAAACGGACCGTGCATGGCCGGATTGGGCCTCGGTGGCGAAGGCTATATCTCGTACTCCATCGCTGGGCCGACGGGTGAAGGCATCACAACGCCCCTCACTTTCACCCGTGAACGCCGCTGCGCGATGATCGACAGTCTGCGAATCTTGGGCAAATAAAAAGTCGCTACGGGTGAAACTTTGAGGTTGCATTCTGGGGATTGGGCCTTGCGCCGATCAGAACTCCACACAAGCATTCGGAGCTGGGCCGTAACGGATTCGCCGGAGGGACGATACGGAATTCATGCTGGCAGGACGAGTGGTGGGTCATGCAACGTCGACGGTGAAGCATCCATCCATGAAAGGCTGGAAGCTGCTGCTGGTTCAGCCATTGGCAGCCGACGGTGCTTCGCCGGACGGCGACCCGGTTTTGGTGGTTGATCACCTGGGAGCAGGTCGAGGGGATCTGGTGATTGTCAGTTCCGATGGCAAACACACACAGACGATCATAGGAGATCCACATACTCCTGTGCGGTGGTCGGTGATTGGGATTGTGGACTGATGGCCAGCGGCGATTGGAATGCTCAACTGATCGAACAGGTCGTGCGAGAGGTCCTGGCCGCGATTCAGCGGCGGATTGGGACGGAGCAGGGAGCGCGTGAGCAGATCGCTGCCGCACCATCCGGAGAAGTAGACTCGCAGCGCGACGCAGAACCGCGGTCTCAATCGGAAGCGAGCCAATTAGTCCGAAAAGAAAATCAACCGATGGAATCTCCTCGACCGCTGGCCAGGTTCGTTTCCACGCGGGATGGCGAGCTCGTTCTGTCAGACAGGGTGATCACCCTGGCCCAGGTGAGTGATCGGCTGGAGGGAGTCCGGCGGGTGGTGGTTCCGATGGGGGCGGTGGTAACACCTGCCGTAAGAGATTTACTTCAGGAGAAGGGGATTGCGGTGTTCCACGGGGGCGGCCAGAAGCCTGCCGGAAATGGCAATGTGTCACCTGCCGGGACTTCCACAGTAGCAGTGTTATTAGTGACACAAAGGATCAATCCCCAGCAACTGGATAATCTATTACGCCCGGAGGGGATCACCGCGGAGTATGAAACATTGGATTGCCTCATCCGGGCGAGTGAAAGGGCAGCGGAGCTGTGCCGCAAACAGAGGCTGGTTGTCGTGATCACCCGACATGTGGCTGCCGAAGTGTGTCTGGCCAATCGGCAGCGGGGAGTGCGGGCGATTGCGGGACGGAATCCGCAGGATGTGGCGGGCGATACGGCGGCGGTCGGTGCCAATGTTTTGGTGGCCGACCTGAACACAGGCTTGTTCAGCCTCAAGCGGATGATCCGTCAGTTTGTGGCATCGTCCCACGTTTGTCCGGAAATTTTCCGCGAAAAATTGGAACTCCAGTGAGGTGAGTTTTTTCCGTCGGTGGGACAACCGCCGAGCCGGTCAGAAAGGATACCCATCGTGAGAGTTGGAAAAGTGATTGGCACCGTCACTCTCAATCGCGCGCACCCGACCATGATCGGGGCGAGGTTCAAGCTCGTGGTGCCGCTGTCCCTGGAAATGCTGCTGGGCGAACGTCCAGCCGACGCGGAAGAGTTGGTTCTGTATGACGAATTGGGTGCTCACGACGGATGTCTGGTGGCCTTTAGCGAGGGCCGCGAGGCAGCGCAGCCATTCGCAGAACCGAAGCCGGTAGACGCCTACCTGGCGGCAATCCTGGATCAGGTGGAGGTTTGTCCACTCCGGGAAGTGCTTCCGGTCTCGGCGGGTGAGTGAAAGTCATCGGATGAGATCAGAATCCAGAAACATAGTCAGCGCCTGATAAAAGCACCCCGAAAATAAATTCGGCAGGTTGGAGGGTTGGAACGATGGCATCCCAGATGGATTCTCAGCAAAAGCCCAGGACAACCGCGCGTGGCGGCGGAACACCGCTGAACATTCAGCGACTGAAGCAGGAAATCTGCGAAATCGGCGACCGTCTATACAAGCGTGGTTTTGCTGCGGCAAACGATGGGAATATTTCGTACCGGATCAGCGAGAATCAGGTCCTGTGTACGCCCACGATGATTTGCAAGGGCTTCATGAAGCCTGAAGACCTCTGCATCGTGGACATGGAGGGCCGCCAGATTGCGGGCGTCCGAAAGGCCACGAGCGAAATTAAGCTTCATCTCGCTATCATGAAGGCTCGACCGGACATTCGAGCCGTGGTGCACTGCCATCCGCCGCACGCCACAGCCTTTGGCATCGCCCGGGAAGCGGTTCCCCTGTGCGTGCTTCCGGAAGTGGAAATCTTTTTGGGCGAAGTGCCGATCGCCAAATACGAGACGCCCGGCACGCAGGAATTCGCCAACACAATTCTCCCGTTTGTGGAGAAGTGCAACGTGATCATTCTGGCCAACCATGGCACTGTGAGCTTCGGCGACACGGTGGAAAAGGCCTACTGGTACACGGAGATCCTCGACGCGTACTGCCGCATGCTCATGCTGGCGAAGAGCCTGGGGCGAATCAACTATTTCACAGAACCCGAGGTCAAAGCCCTGCTGGATTTGAAACAGCGGTTGGGCTACAAAGATCCGCGTCTGGAGCTGGAAAACTGTGAACTGTGCGCCAATGACGTTTTTCGGGACAGCTGGCGGGAAAGCGGCGTCCGCCAGGAAGTGTTCCAACCGCCTCGCTTTCGGTCAGGCCAGAGTGGCAGTTGCGGCGTCAATCCGCAGTTGAGTGAGGAAGAACGCGAGCAACTCGTCCAGCTCATTACCGATCGGGTGATGGAAATCCTCAAGTCGCAGTCCTAGGCTGAACGGCTTGGGTTTACCGTCGGGATCGGTTCTCCCATTGTTCCGAACGTCCTGCGAAGACTGGGCCATCCTGAAATGGCCCTTTTTCTTTTCTACCGGTGAGCATTGCACCGACTGGTGTTGATTAGTTTGACCGTTTCCGGTTCGGCCGGTGGCCTGATTGGCGGAGTCGCACGAATTGGCAGGGATGATGGCGTCCGTGCGCTTGGACCGGGAAGTCGGGCTTCGGATCATAACGGATGAGTGACGGATCTCGGCTGTGTCTGTTATGAGACGTGAAGTCATAAAGAGAGAATTCGCGAACAGACGATGACGTTCTTGACTAGCAGGGCCGGGCAGGTATGCTAAGGGGGCAGTGATCGTTCCCTTGGAACAGGAGAGGCACGATGACCCGCCTCACAGAAGTCGGCAAATCTTTTTCGAGACCCGGCTTACAAAACAGTTTTGCGGGAAGAGGCTTGGCAAGACTTGCGGGGGTGTGGCGGGTGGTTCTCGCTCTGGTTGCCGGGATGGCGATTCTCCTGCCAGCGCGTTTTGAGTTCCGGGCCTGCGCGGCCGAAACGGGCAATCCACCAAGTTATGAGTCGGCTCCTGTTCGCTGTCTCATCGTGACGGGCGAAGATTATCCCGGCCATAAATGGCAGGAGACAACACCTGTCCTGAAAAAGCTCCTGGAGGCACGCGGCGATATTACCGTGGATGTGGCAGAGGAACTGACGGTTCTGCGCACCGAGAAACCTTTTCAATATCAGGTGCTTGTTCTCCATTTCAAAAACTATGATCCTGACGTTCCGGGTCGGGAGGGGTTGAAGACGCTGGAGCGCTTTGTGCAGCAGGGTGGGGGATTGGTGCTCGTCCACTTTGCTTGCGGGGCATTCCAGGAATTGAAGCAAGATTTCGTTAAACTTGTCGGACGGGTCTGGGATCCCCAGCTTCGCGGACACGATCCCTACGGCACTTTCAGGGTGCGCATCGTGGATCGAGAACATCCCATCACTCGCGGACTTCAGGATTTCGATACCGTCGATGAGCTCTACACGTGTTTGGCGGGAGACATCCCGATTCACGTTCTGGCCGTTGCCCGCTCTAAAGTGGATGGAAAAGATTATCCCATGGCTTTTGTGCTCCAGGTGGGCAAAGGGCGGGTTTTTCACTGTGTGTTGGGGCACGACGTGAAGGCATTCCAGAGTGAGGGCGTGCAAACGCTTTATCGGCAGGCGTGTCTGTGGTGTGCGGGACGGCTTGGCGAAACTTCGCGGGTGAATCCCCGGGAAGGGCGGTGAATCATCGTCGGCCAAGCCGTCACATTGCGGTCTTCGATGGATTGGTGGAGATTGTAACGGGCGAGGTGGTGTATGCAGATCAGCTTTCATACCGATGCGTTCAATTCGGCGTACTGGGATTTTGAGAAGTGTTTGGCCTGGGCAGAGGCCCATGATGTCCATTACATCGAATGTGGTGTGATCGATGGTGCCAGTTGGATTCACGGATTAGGGTATCAACCCCATGTGGCCCTGTACCAGGATCCGCTGCTTTTGCGGCGAAAAATGGAGAATTACGGGGTTCGCTTTTCCCAGATTGATGCTGCCTTTCCGCTTTCCGGCCGCGAGGGGCTCTTTTACGGTGTGGCCTACGTGCTGAAAAGTGTTCCCTGGGCGAAACATGCTGGGTGTCCGCGGATTGCCACGACCGATGGTCTTCACCGGCCCCCGGATATGTCCGACGAAGAGGCTATGGCCCTCATGAAGCGCTGTTACGAACAAATCGTCGCGGTCGCCGAGGCCTACGAAATCACCGTGAATATTGAAGTCCACGGCTACTTCACGACCAATCCCGATCGCCTGGCGGAAATGCTTGCCTTTTGTGACAGTCCGTTCTTGCGTCTGAATTTGGATACAGGAAATTCGTTTATTGCAGGCCGGGACCCTGTGGACTTCTGTCGTCGTTTCCTCGATAAGATCAATCACGTTCATGTCAAGGATGTCAGCCCGTCGTTGGCAGCAGCCGTGCGGGGGCAGGAAACGGGAATCGCGGTGAGCCATTGTGCGATTGGGGACGGCGTCAACGCCGACAACATTCGCCAGGTGCTGACCATCCTGCGTGACAACGGTTACAATGGGCCGCTGAGCATGGAGTGCGAAGGACAGGGAGGTCCCATGATCGAACGATCCCTCCGCTGGTTGCGGAGTACGCTTCAGCAGCTCGGAATTTCCGAGGAAAAATAGCCGGCGATAGGGAGGCTGTCCCGCGATGTGTTCTTGCGAGGGATAACACCGACGCGCGCGAGCAAGCGGAACCTCCAACATTCGATGGGCTGACGATGTACATCCTGCGGTGATGATGTCGGCGGGGCGAGCTCGGTTATGTGTTTGAGTGTTCTCTCCGTTTGAGTGTTCTCTCCGGCGGAGCGTGAATAGAGTTGCGGATCGGACCGCGCAGGTGATTCAACGAAGGAGGATCTTCATCATGACTCGCAATTCCAGGAGCGGGAATTCGGCATGGTCACGTCGGGAGTTTTTGGCCAGGACGGGAGCAACAGCAGCGGCTGTTCTTGGCGGGCTTGAGATGAGTCGCGCTGCCCACGCGGCAGGAAGCGACATTATTAAGGTGGGGATGATCGGCTGTGGGGGCCGATGTTCCGGGGCGGCAGCGCAGGCACTCAATACCGGGCCGGATGTGCGACTCGTGGCCATGTGTGACATCTTCGAAAGCAAAGTGAAAGCGGCCCGGGAAAATCTCAAAAAAATCCATCCTGATAAGGTGATCGTGGATGACGACCACTGTTTTGTGGGGCTGGACGGCTACAAAAAAGTCATCGAGGCTTCTGACGTCGTTCTCATCGCCTGCGCCTCCAAGTTCCATCCCATGTATTCGGAAGAGGCCATCAAGGCGGGAAAACACGTGTTCGTGGAAAAACCCCACGGTATCGATCCAGTCGGTGTCCGCCGGATGCAGGCGGCCTGCGATCTGGCCAAAGAGAAGGGGCTGAGCATCGTCTCCGGATTGCAGAGCCGATTCGATTTCGGCTGGCAGGAGTGCATGAAGCGAATCCACGATGGCATGATCGGTGACATCGTCGCCATTCAGGCCATGTTCCTGCGCGGTCCTTACCAGGTGATGAGCCGGAAACCCGAACACACGGAGTTGCAATTCCAGTTCTGGAACTGGTATCACTTCTGCTGGCTGTCGGGTGACGATGTGCCGCAATCGCTGGTTCACAACATGGATCGGGTGACCTGGGCACTTAAGGAGGAGATGCCGGAGTGGTGCTTCGGACTTGGCGGTCGATCCGCCTCCTTTGGGGAAGGCCTGGGTGACATGTATGACCACGCCACGGTGGTCTATGAATACAAGAGCGGGGCACGGGTGTACGCCATGTGCCGCACGCAGAATGGCTGTTACGGCAACAGCAGCGATATCATCATGGGCACCAAGGGCACATGCTATCTGGGACAGAAAAGGATTGTCGGGGAGACAAACTGGCAATACCAAGGGCCCCCAAATGATCCTTATCAGACCGAACAGCAGGCCCTCTTCGATTCCATTCGCAAGGGCCAGCCGATCAACAGCGGCTACCATATGGCCCGTAGCACCATGGTCACCGTGCTGGGCCAATTGGCCGTGTATACAGGGCAGGCCATGCAATTTGAGGAAGTGGCCAAAATGGACTTCCAGTATCGGCCGGCTCCGGAAGAGACGCGGATGGATATGGAGCCTCCCACGCTGCCGGACAGCACGGGCAACTACCCGTTGCCGAAGCCGGGTATCAGCAGCCTGGAGTGGATCGCCGGGCCCCGCCGCCCGTGAAAACCGGACTGTGATCCTGCGGAAGTCACCCACCGTTCCCCACGATTGGAGAAAGCCGGCGGTGTTTCGGTTTGTCGATCTCAAAAGAGGGTGCAATACAGGCCAAGATGGACGATAGAAACCCCCGCAAGGGTGACCGGTTGGCGGCTCCCTATGTACTTCGGTCGGGTCGGCCCTCGTAAGGTGGGACCCGCGGCCATTTCCTGTCGTTAAACAGACAAAGGCTCCCGCCGCCCCTCCGATGCCGGCCCACCGCCGATCGGAGCTATTTGCGTTGGAACTTCCTTTGGCGACTGAGCATCGGAAGGGACCTGCTTGTCAAGTCCGTTTTTTCCAACGACACCCGCTTGTCGGGGCCGATGAACACCGATTGATGATCCACGCTTCCTTATCGGGCATGACAAGCGTGCCCCGCCATTCCGGAGGGACCTGGTGCGCCGAAGGTCTTGTTTTTGTGCCCTCAAAACGGCAGAATGGGACCACGTGCTGGGTTGAAGATTCAGGGGGCGGTGTTCATATGCTTGCGAAGCTGCAGACATTTACCCTTGTCGGAATTGATGCACTGCCGGTGGTGGTGGAGGTTGATGTTTCGCCCACCGGCCTGGCCAAGACCGTGATGGTGGGATTGCCCGAGGCAGCTGTCCGGGAAAGCACTCATCGCGTTGAACGGGCGATTGTGAATTCAGGATTTCAACGGGCCAACACGCGCACGGTCATCAATTTGGCTCCGGCGGATGTCCCCAAAGAGGCGGCTTCGTTTGACCTGCCGATCGCTCTGGGAATTCTGGCGGCCAGCGGTCAGATGGCCATGGAAAAGCTTACCGAGTACGCGGTGGTGGGAGAGCTGGCGCTGGATGGCACACTCCGCAGTGTGCGAGGGGCTCTCAGCATGGCCATGAGGCTGGCGAAAGATGGGCAGTGCCGCGGCCTTATCGTGCCTGCCCACAATGCTCCCGAGGCGGCGATCGTGGAGGAGATCGAAGTAATCCCGGTGTCCTCGTTAACACAGGCGGCGGCGTTTTTGTGCGGAGAAGTGGAAATCCCACCCCATCCTTCAAAATTGGAAGAGCTCTTCCAGAAGACAGCCACCTACGAGGAAGATCTGGCGGACGTCAAGGGACAGGAGATGGCCAAACGGGCTTTGGTGGTGGCCGCGGCAGGAGGACACAATTTGCTCATGATCGGGCCGCCCGGTTCCGGCAAGACCATGCTGGCCAAGCGTTTGCCGACCATCCTGCCGGAGTTAACCCCGGCGGAATCCATCGAAACCACACGGATTTACAGCGCAATTGGCAAGGTGAATCCGCAGCAACCTCTTCTGGCGACGCGGCCGTTTCGCGCTCCACACCACACAATCAGCGATGCGGGCCTGGTGGGTGGCGGTTCCGTTCCGGGGCCTGGGGAAATCAGTCTGGCCCACAATGGCGTCCTGTTTTTGGATGAGCTACCGGAGTTCAATCGGCGAACCCTCGAAGTCCTGCGGCAGCCTTTGGAAGACCGCTCGGTGACGATCGCTCGAGCCAATGTCACCTCCACGTTTCCCGCCAATTTCATGCTGGTGGCGGCCCTCAATCCCTGTCCGTGCGGCTATCGGAATGATCCCCGTCGTCCCTGTCACTGTACTGTGCCGCAGATTGAACGGTACATGTCGAAGATCAGCGGCCCACTTCTCGACCGTATTGATATTCATTTGGAGGTGCCAGCCGTGCCGTTTCAGGAGTTGATGGTCCAACGCCAGGGGATGACCAGCGCCGAGGCTCGGCAGCTTGTGACTCAGGCCCGAGCGATCCAGACGAAGCGTTTTTCTGGCACTCGAACGCGGTGTAACGCGGAGATGACCCATCAGCAAATTCGCCGATTTTGTCGCCTCAATCAGGCGTCGCGGTCGCTTCTCCAGGCGGCGATGACGGAGCTCGGGCTTTCCGCCCGGGCACACGATAAGATCCTCCGCGTCGCCCGGACCATCGCCGACCTGGATGGTGCCGACGAAATCAGTGAAATGCATATCAGCGAGGCGATCCAGTACCGGATGCTGGATCGACAGTTCTTCAAGTAGCCGAAGGATTTCGGGCGCGGCGTCCCGGAATCTTGAGCGGGAACTGTTCCTCAGGTGCTTTTCTTGAGGATCCACCTGCGTGTTTGACTTCAGCGGGCACGAAAAGCGTGTTCGTTGAAGTTTACGGAGAGACCTGCCCGCCAGGTCCGCATTCTAACCTTCGATCATCCATTTTCCTGACCGCGTTTCGTCTGCTTGGTTCGGTTCCCGGTTAAATGTACGGGTAATTCGTGAGTTGCCTTCGGCCCAGGCAGCCTTCGCCTCTCTCTGATGTTAAAAGAGTGGCAATAAGGCGGGCTTCTGGCGGAGTAGTCCGCTTTTTGAAAAAAGACAACGGCTGGTATAATTGAAAAATCGCCAGGGGCGAACCGTTTCATTTCTTTTTGCCTCTATTGAATGGGGCTTTTTCTCAGGAAAGTGGGATCAGCACCGCGGCGGATCGGCTGCCATCGAGATGTGAAAACCACCCCCATGAACCAACCCGACACGGAGGAACCCTCCAACCAACGGACCAGCGTTTGGAGTTCTCGCCCGAACCGCATCTACGCCCCCAGTTGGTTCGCTATGGTTTTGGCGAACCAAATTGAAATGGTGACGCTGGGGATCTACCTCTACACAAGGACGCAGGATCCGATGTCGCTGGGTTGGCTGGGGCTTGCCCGCGCGCTGCCGGTCGTCCTGCTTGCGCCTGGCGGTGGCCATCTTGCGGATCGCTTCAACCGGCAGCGGCTATTTGCGTTGACGCTATTGGTGCAGGCACTATGCGGTGCGGTGCTGGCCTTAGCGGCCCTCCGTAACACTGCTTTAACATGGGTGTACGCGGTCATCGTGCTGGAAGCGGCCACCTTGGCAATGGGGACGCCGGCGCGGGCCGCGCTTCTTCCCCTTCTCGTTCCGGCCTCTCAGTTCAGCAAAGCGGTGGCCTGGAACAGCAGTATTTTTCAGTTGGGAACCATGATCGGGCCCGCCCTGGGAGGGGTCATTCTCGGCAAAACCAACGATTTTGCGCTGGTTCTGCTCCTGGTGGCGGCTGCCCGCGCCATCGCTCTGATAGGAATTCTGCTTTTACGTCCGCGACCTCAAATGCGGGAAAGTAGCGGGCGTTCCGCTCAGGAGGAAATCTGGGAGGGGCTCAAGTTCGTGTGGCGGCATAAGCCAATTTTTGGTGCCATCAGCCTGGATCTGTTCGCTGTCCTTTTGGGTGGTGTGACCTATATTTTGCCAATCTTTGCAGAGGATATCCTAAAAGTCGGGGCCACGGGTTTGGGATTCCTCCGCTCGGCGGAGGCGTTGGGGGCGATTACGATGGCCATGATTCTCGCCCATGCGCCCCCCATGCGTCATGCCGGCCGAAATATGCTACTGGCGGTGACCGGGTTCGGACTGGCGACGATCATTTTTGCGCTCTCGCGCAACTTCTGGCTGTCGTTCGCTATGATGTTTCTGATCGGGGCACTGGACAATATCAGCGTGGTGGTGCGGCACACACTCGTGCAGATGCTCACCCCCGACCGCATGCGCGGACGCGTTTCCGCGGTCAACAGTGTGTTCATCGTGCTATCCAATGATCTTGGAGGTCTGGAATCGGGTGTGACGGCGAAACTCTTCGGGGCGGTCGGATCGGCGATTCTTGGGGGTACCGGCGCCATTCTGGCGGTGCTCGTGGCACTCAAGTTGTGGCCGGAGCTGGCCCGAATTGGTCGCCTGGACGAAGTGCAGGCGTTAGATGAATTTCCGGGTCCTTCGGCGGTAGAGAGCCGCGTCAATGTGGCAACGGGCACGTCTTCCGCCCCCCTGGCTTCCGCGAATTCCCAGTGGTGCGCAATTGATGCGCGCATGAAGGACAATCCGGAAGGTCCCATGGCGGCACCGCGGCCATAAATCCTCGTCGTAGTCGTGTGCCAGGTGGGCGGGGAGGTGTTTTCGCTGGGGCGACGGAGCCATTCCTACCGTCAATTCTTGCCAATGGGTTAGTCGTAGAGCGCTTTTCGTTGGGGCTGTGAGATTGGATCGACGGACATTCCGCCGAACCCCAGGGCGGAGAATGCTTGTCTAGATAAAAGACAGCCTCAATGGATAGAAAAAGCGGTTTTGCGGATGGGCTGTAAGGGTAAAAAATTGGCTCAACGGTCGTTTTGTCACGGTGGCGTTTATGCATGTGGGATTGTGGTATGGTATAATCACAGAGTTGGTCATGTTTCACGTCGTCCCCGCTCTGTTGCATTGAAGACACATCCTTCAGATGGTCATTTCTCCCTCGTTGAACGCCTTTCGGCGTTGGGACGTAGGACCGAAATGGCAATCGGGAAGCCCGATTCCGCGGGGCGATTGCAAGGGAGATGAGTAATGCGTATCGCGATCGGCAGTGACCATCGCGGCTCTACATTACGGCACCGATTGATTATCTTTCTGCAGCATCTTGGGCAGGAAGTGGTGGATGTCGGTGTCGACTCGAACAACGGTGTGGACTATCCCGAGGTCGGGGCGGAAGTGGCCCGCCGGGTAGCGTGCCACGAAGTGGATCGGGGTATCCTCATCTCTGCTACTGGTGTTGGGATGGCGATCGTGGCGAACAAGTTTCCCGGTGTCCGGGCAGCGCCATGTTTTGACGAACTGACCGCAGAGATGGGGCGAAGACATAACGACCTCAACGTCCTCTGCCTTCCCGCCGACTTCTTGACGGAATCGCTGGCCGACCGCCTTGTGGAAATTTGGCTCCGCACGGAATTCGAAGGAGGTCGGCATGCCCGGCGACTGAATAAGGTGGCGCGACTGGAGATGGCACGGCGCCATTGCTAACCACAGGATGGAGATTCATCGACGGGAGCCGTCGCCAGTACCACCTCTCCTCGGTACGAAAAACGTGGGTTCAGTGCGGGGCGCGGAAACGCCGGTGCGGATGGTGGGAATTACGCGGTCTCACGGTTGCGTCACTTCGGCGGAGGTACTTTCCCCAGCTCTCTCGTTACCTGCCGATAGACGGTTGAGCCAGGACTTCATCCAGTCAGGTGCGTGGTGATAGGTGTGGGGAATGCCCGGCAGGGGAATGTTGGCAAAGTCGTATTGTTTCCCACCGAAGAAGTTGAGGGCGTAGTAGGCGATCAACAATCCCCCGATTCCACCCAGCACAATGCCCACAATTTCGCCCAGCAGCGATTTCTGTGGCCTGCCTTTGCGAACCCGCTCGCGATAGTCAAGCTGTTTTTCGTCGGTTTCCAACTTTGGAAAAGCCACGGCCTCTGCGGATGGTTCGCTCTCCAGAGAGCCTCTGATCGCCTCAAAATCCGCGGCCTGGTCCTCTGAACGGAGGGATTTCAGGTACAGTCGGGTGATCCACCGAGCGGCTGCCAGTCCCAAGGGTTCCCCGGTTTGCTGGACGACCAATTCATTGAGCGGGACCCACTGGTCGGTGTCTGGCAACCTGACCAAAAGGACCTCGTCTTCTGTTTTCGCCTCGGCCTGTGCTTCCGCGGCGCTGCATTCTTCGGTCGATGGTGCCGCCGCTTCGGGCAATTCGCAGGTTGCCACAGTTTCCTCGGAAGTTTGATCCTCGGGTGGCAGAAGATCTTGTGGCCCTTCAGGACTGGAAGCGGTCTCCGGTGCGACGGTTGAGGCGGTTTCCACTTCGGCGGTGCTATCATTCAACTCGTCGTCAGGCCGGCGGCTCTGTTCTTGCGGCTCGGAATCTGGCTCGTCGGTGGTGGAAACGAGCCGATAATCCTTGGAGGTCGGCAGATCGAGCAGCTCATCCTCGGGCAATTCGAAGACTTCTTCCTCCACGGCCTCAGTGGTTTCTGCGGCTTCAGAAGATGGTTCTTCGATTTCCTGCGGGTTGGGAAACTCACCGGTTTTGGCCGTCTCGAAGGAAGAGACCATATCCGCCGGAGCAGGCGATCTCTCTGCTGCTTCTTGCTGTTTCAGGATCGAGGTATCAGAACCTGTTTCGGTTCCGGCCTCGGTGAAGTCGAAAACCTCGCTCTCGCGGTGGGTTTCATTTTGAGACGACTGCTTGCCCGGGAGAGATGGCGATTCACCTTCTCGCCGAGGAGTTGTTTGATCGGAACTGGCCATCCTCGCACCGCCTCCACGGGAAAAACGTTACCATGTTCCGCGTGACTGTCGTTCAGCACCGGCTCACAATTTGAGTATAACTTCCCCGACTCCTTTCTGGTAATCCGAAGGTGCGAAAGAAGGCAGCTATTTTTCCCGAGGGGATGTCATTCGTCGCCAAAGCCACCATTGAGCGAAATCCAACTTCGCTCACTTCGATCTTGGGAAGCCAAGGGCATTTGCAGCGACGAGACGAGCCTCGGGGTGAAACAGACCGAGAATGGTTGTACGAGGTTCCACACCGCGGACGCAAACTTTCCGTGCTTTGCATCCGGTCGGTTGTCGGAAGAGTCAGAGGATATGGAGTTTTTCGTCGCCAATTTGTTGGCTCTACGAAATGGTTGCCGAAAGCCCTGCCACCCGTATGACCGGGAAACTGTTCGTTGTATTCTAGGTGTACCGGTATTTCCCGGCATTCTTGCGCGAAGTATGTGGATTGATGTGGTGGAGGAGATCGGCCATGGCGGAAACGGCGTTTCCCCGCTTCGAAGATATCCTGGCACTGTGTAAGGAATCGGATTCGGAATTCGCGGTCCGAGTCGTGGACGAGCTCTTGAAATGGGCTGGGGAGCTTGACGCGAGCGATCTCCACCTCAATCCCCTGGAGGACGGACTGGAGGTCCGTGTCCGTGTCGACGGGGTTCTCCACCGGGCGGGGACACTGCCGGCCTTCGCGCAGCGGAAGGTCATCACGCGAATGAAAGTTTTGGCTGATCTGCTGACCTACCGGAGCGACATCCCGCAGGAAGGCCGAATACGCCGACCGGTGGGAGGGCCGGAAGTTCGTATCAGCACCTTTCCCTCTCTTTACGGCGAACGCGTTGTAGCCCGATTTTTCCCCGAGGAGACCCGATTCAAACTGCTCGACGACCTCGGATTTCCGGAGCGCATCACGGAGTTGTTGAAAAAGTTATTGCGGGAAACCTCGGGAGCGATCTTCATGACCGGTCCCGCCGGTAGCGGCAAGACCACCACAATGTATGCCTGTTTACGGGAACTGGTGCAGGAGGAAATCCCGCGGAGCATCATTACGATCGAGGATCCCATTGAAGTGGCCATTCCCGGTGTCATCCAGAGCCAGGTGGAACCGCGTGTGGGGCTGGATCTCAGTGCGGCCCTGCGTTATCTAATGCGTCAGGACCCGGATGTTGTGGCGGTCGGGGAGATACGTGATCGCGCCACGGCTGAGGCGGCGGTGGAGGCTTCTCTCACGGGGCATCTCATTTTGAGCACTTTTCATGCAGGCGGGGCTGCGGAGTCTGTGGGCCGACTTCTCGATATGGGTATTGAGCCCTACCTCATCCGCAGCGGCGTTCTGGCGGTCCTTTCTCAGCGGCTGCTCCGCCAGGTGTGTACGTGCAGCGAGTGGACGGACGACCCCCAAGCGGCATTGGGGTTGCCGGTCGACCGCGTGCGGGTTGCGCGGGGCTGTCCAGAATGCCGCAATACCGGTTACACAAACCGATTTTCCATTGCCGAGATCTTGCTCCTTCAAGACGAGAAAATAGCTCGGGCGGTACTCGAGTGCGTTGATGTTGTGACGCTGGAGAAATTGGCCCTGGAACAGGGGATGGTTTCGCTCTGGGACTCGGCTGTGCAGGCCGTTAAAGAAGGGCGGACGACGCCTGTGGAAGTGCGGCGTGTCCTTGGTTGGAGTGACTACTGGAGAATTCTGGAGTGACGCTCCCAGAGGATGTGAGCGAAAGCTGGACGGTGCGCTTGTCTGATAAGTCGTTTCCGAGTGTTCTGCCGGGCCATGCGCAGCTTGCCTATCCTGCCAGGAGTTGTCGCAGCCCCATCCAAGCTCCGGCAAGTCCGGCAATGAGAAGCGCCGTGGCGGAAATCCACAGGCAGATGTCCCAGAGAACTCCCGGCCGCAGGGCCGGCGAGCATTCCCGATAGCGGTAATGGAGAGCTGTACCCGCCAGCATGGGCAGCATGATCGCCTGCATGAAACCGCTGGCCACGATCAGCCCCACGGGTTCCCGATAGCAAAGACACGTGATGAGGGCAAACAGGGGGAATCCGATGGCGAAAGCCGTCACCCATCGTTGAGGTGGACCCTGCTCGCCAGATTTTCCTGTGACAACAATGGCCACCGCGTCCGCCGCCACGCGGGAGTGCCCGGCCATCGCCGAGAAAAACGTGGAATACAGAACTGCAAACGCGCCCGTCAGGAAGAAAAGTTTCGTCCAGTTTCCGAAGACAGGCACGTACATCTCGCTGAGATGGGCAATCATCTGAGCCCCGCTGGGAATCAAGTTTGCTCGATGGAGAATGGCGGCGCCGAGAATGTAGAAAGCAGCGGTAGCGAAAGTGTAAATGACCATGGACAAGAAGGCATCCGCACGCATGACACGCATCCATCCCAGAGCTCGAGATACCCACGCGGAAGAACCATCGTAGCGTCCGGTATAGCGGGCATAGCCTTTCTCCAGGCACCAGTAGGGGTAGGTGATGAGTTCGTTGGTGCCCATTCCAATGATTCCAAAAGTTGCCAGAGCGGTGCCCAGGGCTGCCCAACGGTTAGCGCCCGGCGGTAACTGGAAGCTCAGCCCGCTGGCAAGGTCGCGCCATGTGATCGCCCAGCTCGGCTGGAATTGCAGAGCCACCACGCAAAAGATGGTCACGAGGGTGAAAACCGCCACCAGGATGGTGCAGACCCACTGGATCAGGCGATAACGCCCGCATGTCAACAGCGGAATCGACCCTAGACAGATGACCACCGCCCAGAGAAGATCGTCCGTGAGCCAGAAGGCCCCCACGCCATAATTGGGCCGCGGTCGTCCCAGCCGTTGCCGTACTTTCGTCTCGATTTCAGAACGTGCGGGAAGTTGACCGGTTTGGCGAAGTTCGGCCAGGATCTCCTCCCGCACCCGGGCGGCTTCAGTATCCCATTGCTCCTGGGCGGCGAGCAATCGCGTGAAGCTGCCGTTAATGGGGAACGCCAGCGCGAGCGCCTGGCCCACCCCGTGAGCGATTCCCCCGAGCTGAGCAAGGCTCACCACAAACATGACGACCCAGTACCACAGCATCCAGTGCACGCGAAGGCGAGGACCGGGAAGTCGGTTGATCGCCAGCAGGGTGGTCTGACCGGACTGGATGGCATAGCGCCCCAGCTCGACCTGCACAAAAACTTTGCTCACGCAGCCCAGAATGATCAGCCAGAGCAGAGTGAACCCCGCCTCCGCGCCGGTGCGGGGGGTCAAAATCAGTTCTCCAGAACCCACGACAGCCGCCGCGATGATCATTCCCGGCCCCATGCGGAGAAGCATCTTCAGGAAATGCCGGGGCGGCGGTCGGATACCTTCGTCAGTTTGCTCGGGGGAAGACGCGACCGGCCCCGCAATCACCGGAGCTGCGCGAGAGTCGTCTGCATCGCGATCGGCCATTTTTCCCATGGTCGGGAATGGAAACCGGGAACAATGTTCAGGACATCTCTGCTGTTAAAGTCTGAACGCCTGTTTGCCGGGCTTCGAGCGTCCGTCATTGTAAAAAACAGCCGCCCGCACTGCCAGGCATGGACACGCTGACCGAGTCCGTTGCGTTGTTCCCATCTCGCGTGATTGACGGGACTTCCGAAAGGTCTGGAAAATGCCCTCCCCGCGGGAGATGCGGCAAACAGGGTGCTTTTTCCCCTCCTGGAGCAATTCTCGATTTTTCGACCAAGCCAGCGAATAAGCGGGGAAAGCTTGTCACGCTCCACCTTTCCGAGATACGGACCTGACAAGCAGGTCCCTCCGCAACACGTCACTCGGAGGTTTTGCGCAGGGGCAGGGATTCTTCCGGAGGGGCACGCTTGTCGTGCCCGTTGCGTGTAGAGAAGCAGTGCCCGCGGTAAGACGCAGGATAGCTCCAACGGACCTGACAAGCAGGTCCCTCCCGAGCCCCAACATACTCGGACATATGAATCATAAGCATTGGTAGGGGCAATTCATGAATTGCCCCTACCGGTGAACGCTGTGAGTACCCATTCTGTGTGGAGAAGCAGATCCCTCCCGACTTCCAACACACGGACCTGACAAGCAGGTCCCTCCGAAGTACGTCCCTCGGGGGTTTTGCGGAGGGGCACGTTTGTCGTGCCTGGTCTGAGCTGTGAAATCCTTCGCGTGCGGAATGGCTCTCGCGGGAGGGCGTTCTGCAAAAGGTGCGTGTCCGGGGGGCGGCAAAACGCTAGATCAAGTCGTTTTCCCCGTTCAACTACCATCTTCCCGCCCCCGAAACAGGGCTTTTTTACCTCCTTACGTCAGGCAGTCCCATGATCCTTCTCCTGCGCGAATTCCCGATTTTATCCAGTCTCTTAATCTTTTGACCTCTCTCTCGCCAAGAAAAGGCACAACGCAGATGGCTCCGATTGTCATCTGGCCCCACTGTCGTTGGGTCATGGATCAATAGGGTTCACCCGTATTTAGCAAGAAAGCCTCAAGTTTGCGGCCAGAGAATGGACTGAACTTTGCGCGCATCGACCTGTCGCGGGGGAGAACCGCACTGAACAGCCACTGCGGCGGCAGTACCGGCGGCCGCTCCGATGGCCATGGCAATTTGCTGAACCCGGTACGAGGCGTGGGCATCGTGGCTGCCGCTGATGCACCGTCCTGCGAGAAGGAGATTGTCAATGGTTTTCGGAACGAGACAACGATAGGGGATGTCGTACGGCTTTACCCTTTGAGCGAAGCCCTCAGCCTGACCCGGTCCCGCTGGATTGTGAATATCGATCACAAAATTCGCGCTTTTGACCACGGCATCCGGGTGTTTTCGGCCGGCGAGAAGATCATCGCGGGTGAGGTAGTATTCGCCCAGGAATCGGCGCGTTTCACGCACGCCAATCGCTGCCGGCATTGCAGCAATGTAGGCGTCCTTATAACCTGGGGCAAATTGGCGAAGGACTTCAAGAACCTGGAGGGCCTGGCGTCGGCCTTCGAGTTCAGCCTTTGTCAGATCCGCCACCTTCGTGCCATCCACCTGATTAACCTGTGTGGCATTGACAACGACACAGCCCGGGCGGTGCCCGCGATACGTGCGGATGACGCCCACATTGGCCGGCAGCATACCTGCCTTCTGGGCATTGTGGACGACCTGTTCCCATGTCAAATCGCCGATTTTGATTTGGGTTGCTTCTTCTTCGCTCCCACAGAAGAGGGCATTGTCCCAATCGACGCCGGCGACGGTGAACATGATGCTCATGGGTTGCAGAAGTCCGTCGCTAGCCCGGCCTTTTTCGAACTGAGCACCAGCCGCGCAAGCGACATCACCATCCCCCGTACCGTCGATGACGACTTTAGCTTCGACGGTGAAGATTCCCTCCTTGCTCAGGAATCTCACACCGTGGACAGAGTTCCCCTCCTTCACAACATCAAAGACCCAAGAGTGGAGCAGAATCTCTCCCCCTGCTTCTTCCACAAGTGAAGCGTATTGCAAGTCCAAAAGTTCCGGGTTGCATCGCGGGCCGCCGATGCGTTTCAGGACCTCGCGGACAAAGGGGCTATCGGAGGAACCCATGAGAGGCCCCACCCGGGCATGCACGGCCATGCCACCAAGACGGCCATAGCGCTCAAGGAGAAGCGTTTTGACACCCTGCCGGGCAGCCATCACCGCCGCCGCCATCCCGGCCGGACCGCCACCACAAACAAGGACGTCTGTAGAGATCGCACCGATGGGAGCAACCTCGGCAGCCTCCAATTGAGTGACCAGGGGCAAGGAAAGCCCCACGGCAGCGGTACTGGAGCCGAGGAAAAGCCGCCGGCTGAAGGTGGATCTTGGCATCACCAACACCCCCTTTTTTGACCTTGTTCGGTCGGGTTGAGAACCGTTCGGATGGTTCTGGCTTTATAGCCGCTGCTCAGGGCCCTTCATACGGTTGATTTGGCGTGGGGGGAGGAAGGACCCAGTCGTCGGGGATCACGAAGTTCTGTTCGCTGGGGCCGGTGGGCAGGTCAGCCGAGGTTTCGTAATCCGGGAATAAGAGCGTCCCCTGCGGGAAGAACTCGTCACCGGAGTCTTTCCCCGTTAAACCCGTAATGCGGACCTTATGCGGTCCGCCAATATGCCCAACGCCGCTGGTGCGGGAGTCGTATCGTCCGTTTTCGAATTGAATCGTGACAGCCGGTCCCGAATTCCCCTTGGATGCGTCAGGGATGAACGTGATCGAACCGGCTGGAACTGGCTGGCCTCGATAGGTAATGGTTCCTGAGATCCGATTCTTGCGTGGATCATTCTTTCCACACCCCTGGAAGAGAACCAAACAGCCAATGGCAGCACAGATCAACAAAGTTTGCGATTGCCGAAGCGGAGTCATCATCCCGGTTCCTTTCCTGTCCCAAGGCTGGTGTGTCTGTCGAGAAGGGTGCGAACACATACCCCTGTCATTGCGACTGGAGTGACTCTCCACCATCCTTGCTGCCCAGGGCAAGGTAAATGCCGAAATCGATTGTCTCGGAAATGAAGCGTGCCGACCCATCGGCATTGACGAATTGGCATCCTCCGGGGTGGAAACTACCGAAAGCGATTCCATTCCAGATCGATTCGTCTTTCGAGTTGATCGGGAAGCGAAGATATTTGGACAGAAGGTAGAGGGTGCCACGACTATCCTGAAATTTGCCCCGCGTCCAGGCACGGTACTTGGTCATCTGCGACCAGGAAATCTCCCCAAGCAACAAAGTGTTTGAAGTCCCGTCGGTGATATCCGCCATACGGCTCGAATACTGCCACATGATTCCCTGATCACATTCGCCACCAAAAGCTTCGGTTGTGTTGCGGCATTTGTACGTCTGGTTGGTTGTGGGATTACTACCGTACGGGCCGAGAATCCCATAGTAATGAACCGTGAAAACCTTCTGGCCACCGGGGTTCGGCCAGATTTCCGAAGCATATTCCGTTCGGTCCTGAATTCCCGACGGGCAGATATAGACTGGGATGCGGTTGGCGGCGTGCTTGATCTTACCCGGCATTGTATAACTGCCCGCCGTCCAGTCCATCTGGTCGTAAATCGGCTTTTGCTCGATGAAGGCCAGGATGGACGCCGTCCACCCCAATTCGTTGGCGATCATTCCGGGCAAGGGAAACTGACCCCATACGTCGTGGTAGTTCTGAAAGCCAAGGCCCAATTGGCGGAGATTGTTGACACACTGAGACCGCCGGGCGGCTTCGCGAGCCGCCTGCACCGCAGGCAACAAGAGCGCAATCAGAATGCCAATAATGGCGATGACGACCAATAATTCCACCAGTGTGAATGCCTTACGCTTCATCATGGGCCTCCTCATTCGACGGTGATACCGGTAAAAAGATGTGAAACGATGAAACCGTTAAACCATGACCAACAGCATTCCCGCAAAGAGACCCTACCACTCAGTGAGAACCTCTCGCAGAGGTGAAAGATATACCTGCTTGGTCGAGGCTACCCCTTTAACTTTGGGCCGGTCTCTTGCGGCTGGGTGCCTACGGGCGGGAACATGAACTCTCTTTCCCTCGGCAAGGGTAATTTTTCCAATTCTTCAAGTGTAAAGGACCCTTCCTAACGAGTCAACAAACTGGCGTCCTGGCCGAGCCCCACTTTTTGTAAGAATGTGTGAGGGGCCAAAGGCTTAATCTATCGTAGGGGCGATTCAGGAATGGCCCCTACCGGTGAACGCTGAGAGTGCTTTTTCTGTCGAGAGAAGCAGGCGCCTCCCCAGCCCCAATGCACAGACCTGACAAGGAGGTGCCTCCGAGATTATTCTGGAGGGGCACGCTTGCCGTGCCCTTTGCGTGTAGAGAAGCAGCGCCCGCGGTAAGACGCAGGATAGCTCCAACGGACCTGACAAGCAGGTCCCTCCGGCATTTCTGCGGAAGGGCCGGGATTCTTTCGGAGGGGCACGCTTGTCGTGCCCGGGGTCAGTTGGCATGTCGCGGCGTCAGCCTTGGTAGGGGCAATTCATGAATTGCCCTTACTGCTCCGTCACAGGATAATTTTGGGATAAACGGACTTGAGTTTGCCGCGGGCATCTTCCGCGGTCATTTGCCAGTCGACGCCGCGCTGCCGAGCGTTGAGGTCTACCG